>UMJX01040882.1_pt1 | contig 35916 bp, 35 predicted proteins | sample 1966131 | NCBI WGS metagenome assembly UMJX01 (sample SAMEA4836162, study PRJEB28245) | human gut metagenome | biome: gut microbiome; material: fecal sample | place: Denmark | collected 2008 | reverse complement strand
GATATGAGTGGAGGAGCTGGTGAATATGTAATGGGAAATTATAATAAAACAGCAGGTAATTCAGGTCTAACAGTAAGTGGAATACCTGCAGAACATATAGATATTTATTCAGGAACAAGCGTATCAGCAAGCCACCTAGGGGATGCAACAGGAGAGACAGCAGGCTGGTATAGTGATTACGCGGACTTTGTTCTCTCTTCTTACCCTTGGTTCTATCGCGGAGGCTACTACTACGGTGGGGATTCTGCGGGCGTGTTCTACTTCAGCTTCTACACGGGTGGAGGCTACACCAACAGCGGGTTTCGTGTGGCGCTTTCCACTACGGGAGCGTAAGCGACCAGTTACACAGATACTGCTAAATAAGGCCAAAAATGTAACTTAAAAAGTTACACGGTCTCGTTAGGTCTCGTTAGGTCTGGTCTCGTTAACTTAACTGTGTCCTACTTAGACACAGTTAAATGAAAAAGGTCAGGCATTTAAAGAAAGTATATAATGTTTTCAAATTAAATGATATAATTTTTTTAAAGTGTAAATATATTATTTTAGGGATGTGGTTATATATGTTAGATATAGATTTTAATCAAATTATTGAAATGATTGAAAAACGGAAAAAAAATGCATATAAAAAAGTAAATGAAGAAATGATTTTATTATATTTAGAAGTTGGTAAATTTTTATATGAGCTAAAAGAAGACAGTAATTATGGTGATAAAATAACAACTAAAGCCTCAGATTTTATGAAAAATAATTATCCAACTATAAAAGGATTTACTAAAAGAAATATAGAACGTATGATTCAATTTTATAGTACTTATAAAGATGATGAGATTGCGACACCACTGGTGACGCAATTGTCGTGGACAAACAATCTACTTATATTAAGTGGAGCTAAAAGCAAAGAGGAAAGACACTTTTATTTAAAATTATCTGTTAAAAATAATTATTCAAAAAGAGAATTAGATAGACAAATATCATCCGCATATTATGAAAGATATATGCTTTCAGGGGGAGAGCAATTACCAATAGTAAATAAAACAGTAGATGAAGATGATTATCCAAATACTAGAATTTTAGATACATATAGTTTAGAGTTTTTAGATTTACCTAATGAATTTTCTGAAAAGGATTTGAAAAATGCAATTATAAAGAACTTAAAAGATTTTATATTAGAAGTTGGTAAAGATTTTACTTTTATTGGGGATGAATATAGAGTTCAAGTTGGAAATCATGACTTCTTTATTGATCTATTATTTTATAACAGAGAGCTATCTTGTTTAGTAGCATTTGAATTAAAATTAGGAGAATTTAAAGCAGAATATTTAGGGAAAATGAATTTATATTTAGAAGCACTAGATAGAGATGTGAAAAAAGAACTAGAGAATCCAAGTGTTGGGGTTATATTATGTAGTTCTAAAGATGCAGATGTTGTTGAATATTCAATTAGTAAAAACATGTCTCAGACTATGATTTCTAAATATAAGTTAGAATTAATTGATAAAAAATTATTAGAGACAAAACTTAAAGAAATGAAAAATTTGATAGATAATAATGATAAATAGTATTTTGAAAGTTAGTTGATATTATGATAAAAAATCACTAATTGAGACACAACTAATAAAAATGTTTATTTTAAAAGAACATTTAACATTTGTAACTTAGTACTGATTTAATAATTTGATAGATATATATAGTTTCTAGATGTTGTATAATATGATGTTTAAATTATAATTTTGTATTACAAAAGATAAATAATTGTTATAAAGTATGATCAATAGCAAAAAAATAAAAATACTACTTGACAAAATGTTTAATATAATATATATTGTATTTAGACACGAGATAGTGTTTTTATTTTGGAGGAAAGTATGAAAAAAATAGCTAGATATTTTAGCGGTGTTAAAAAGGAGATTAGTCGTGTTAGATGGCTAAGTAAAAAAAATTTAGTTAAATTTTCTATTGCTACTATTAGTTTTGTAGTTTTCTTTAGTTTATATTTTTACGCGATTGATTATATTACGGCATGGCTTAGGACTTTATAATGGAATTAGAAAAAGAAAATAAGAAAAAAGAATGGTTTGTTGTTAATACTGTTTCAGGTCATGAATACAAGGTAAAAGAAAAACTTGAGATGCGTATTGAAACAATGGGGTTACAGGATCGTATATTTAGAGTTATTGTTCCTGAACAAAAAGAAATTGAATATAAAGATGGCGTAAAAAAAGAAAAAGTAAAGAAAATGTTTCCTGGTTATGTACTTATTGAAATGATTATGAATGATGATGACTGGTTTATCGTTAGAAATACTCAAGGTGTAACTGGTTTCATTGGATCGTCTGGTAAGGGTGCTAAACCAATACCATTATTACCACAAGAAGTTGATAAGATACTCGGTAATATGGGTATGAGTAGAATTGATATAACTAAGGAATTAAAAGAAGGTAATAAGGTTAAGATAGTAAGTGGACCATTTAAAGATATGATAGGTAAAATTGCTAGTGTAGATTTAAAGGAACAAAAACTTACTGTATTAATTGATTTATTTGGTCAAGAAACTTCAGTAGAAGTGGAACTTGCTCAAATAGAAAATTTATAAAAATTTGAAAAGTTATTGCTAAAATAAAAAAAATGTGTTATTATTTTAAACGCAGCTGTATATTATATACAGATATATGGGACTTTTAGTGGGAGGCGGAAGCTAATTGAACCACATGCGAAAAATTATTATAGGAGGTGTTTTTCGTGGCAAAACAAGTCGTTAAAAAGATTAAATTGCAAATCCCAGCAGGAAAAGCAACACCTGCTCCACCAGTTGGAACAGTATTAGGACCTGCGGGTATTAATTTACAAGAGTTTTGTACTAAGTATAATGATGCTACTAGAGATAAGATGGGAGATATTTTACCAGTAGAAATTACTATTTTTGATGATAGAAGTTTCGATTTTGTAATTAAGACTCCACCTGCTGCTTTTATGCTTAAGAAAGCTGCTGGAATTAAAAAAGGCTCTACTAAGGGTAGTAAAGAAAAAGTAGGTAGTATTACTCAAGATAAATTAAGAGAAATTGCTGAAACTAAGTTAGTAGATTTAAATGCTTATGATGTAGAAAGTGCAATGAAGTCTATTGAAGGTACCGCTAAAAATATGGGTATCGAAATTAAATAGTATTCACATATAGGTAATACCTATGTGGAAGGAAAAAGTCCGCTAATAACCACATAAGGAGGATTAAGATGAGAAAAAGTAAAAGACATATTGAAAACCTTAAAAAAGTTGAGAAGAATAAGTTATATTCAGTAGAAGAAGCTATTAAATTAGCTAAGGAAACTTCTAATAGTAAGTTTGATTCTACTTTAGAAGTGGCAATGAATCTTAACTTGGATGTTAAAAAAGCTGATCAACAATTAAGAGGGGCAGTTGTTTTACCTAATGGAACTGGTAAAAGTAAAAAGATATTAGTTCTTGCTAAAGCAGATAAAGCTAAAGAAGCTGTAAGTGCTGGTGCTGAATATGTAGGAGATATTGATATGATAGATAAAATCGCTAAAGAAAATTGGTTTGATTTTGATGTTATTATTGCTACTCCTGATATGATGCCTGCTTTAGGTAAAATTGGTAAAATTTTGGGACCTAAAGGTTTAATGCCTAATCCTAAAACTGGTACTGTTACTACTGATGTTAAGAAGGCAGTAGAAGAAACTAAAAAAGGTAAAGTTGAATATCGTACTGATACATTTGGTAATGTACATGCAATATTTGGTAAAGCAAGTTTTGATGATGCAAAATTAGCAGAAAACTTAAAATCTTTTGTAGAAGTAATTTTAAAAGCTAAACCTCAAACAGTAAAAGGTAATTATGTTAAAAATATTTCTATTTCTAGTACCATGGGTCCTGGAATAAAAATCGATGTAAACTCATTTAATTAAAAAAATGTTTACAAAATAAGAAATGTGTTATATAATACATTAAAAAGCGAGTACCATAGACAGTAGGTATAAAGGTAAATCCTACCGAGGAACTTATTAATTATGTTTTAATTATAAGCTTTCCTTGGTATGGGAAAGCTTATTTTAAATATATAAGGAGGAAACTATGGCTAATGTAAAGATTTTAGAACAAAAGCAAAATGTTATTAATGAGATTAAAGATAGAATTAATAATGCTGCTTCAGTTGTTGTCTTTGATTATCGTGGTTTGACTGTTAGTGAAGTTACTGAGCTAAGAAGAAAACTAAGAGAATCAGGTTCATCATTTAAAGTATATAAAAATACTTTAACTAAAAGAGCATTAAATGATTTAAATATCGATCTTCATACACATTTTGAGGGTCCAAGTGCTATATCATTTTCAACTGATGCTTTAGCCCCAGTGAAGGTATTAAGCGATTTTGCTAAGAAACATGAGGCTTTAGAATTAAAAGTTGGATTAATTGATGGTAAGATAACTGATACAACTGAGTTAGGTAAGTTAGCTACTATACCTGATAGGCAAACATTACTTACTATGCTTGCATGTGGACTTATGGGTAAAGTTAAAGATTTATCTATATGCCTAGATTTATATTCTAAGAAATTAGAAGAAAAATAAGAAAATAAAAAAAATTAAGGAGGAATTTAAAATGGCTAAATTTAGTAAAGAAGAATTTATCAATGGTTTAAAAGAAATGACTATTCTTGAAGTTAACGAATTAGTAGAAGCAATGAAGGAGGAATTTGGTGTAGATCCATCTGCAGTAGCTGTTGCCGCAGCACCTGCTCAAGCACAAGCTGAAGAAGGTCCATCAAAAGTAAATGTAGTATTAACTGCTGCTGGAGCTAATAAGATTGCTGTTATTAAAATCGTTAGAGACTTAACTGGTTTAGGTTTAAAAGAAGCTAAAGATATCGCTGATAACGGTGGTAATGTTAAAGAAAACATTGATAAAGAAGAAGCTGAAAAAATCAAAGCTCAATTTGAAGAAGCTGGCGCTACTGTTGAATTAAAGTAGTTTGAGAAATCCACAAAGATGTGGATTTTTTTTGATATATTTATTTAAACAAATGTTTGAAATTACTTGACAAATAATATCTTGTTTGTTATGATTTATGTGTTTGTATGAGTTATATTTTATATATTGTTTTGTTTCAGTGAATTAAAATGCGATAGCAAAAAAGTAAGAAAATGATAAAAATTGTTGAAAGGGCTGATAATTATGAGTCATTATTTTATAAATGATGATAATTTAAAGAATGAAGAGAAAGTTATTCATAGTGAAATACAAGGAATTAATTTGTCTTTTTTATCCAATAGTGGTGTTTTTTCTAAAGATAAAATTGATTATGGTACTAAGTTACTTCTTAATAGTATAGATATTGATGATATGAAGGGTGATGTTTTAGATTTAGGGTGTGGAATTGGAGTAATTGGTATAACTATTAAAAGTAAAAATAATCTTGTTTTGGTAGATATGGTTGATGTTAATGAGAGGGCTATTAATCTGTCTAAATATAATATGGTATTGAATAGGGTTGATACTCATATATTTATTAGTGATATTTATTCAAATGTTAATAAAAAATATGATTATATTATTACTAATCCTCCTATTAGAGCTGGTAAAAAGGTAGTTCTTGGAATGATTCTTGGTAGTTATGATTATTTAAATGATAATGGTATTTTATATTTTGTTATGAGAAAAGATCATGGTGTTAAAACTGTAATTAAAAAAATGGAAGGTATGTTTAAGGTAGATGTTATAAACCGAGATAAGGGGTTCTATATAGTAAAATGTGTTAAAATGAAAAAAAGTTAAAAAAGTTTGTAAAATCAATTGACTTATTGTTAAATATTTGTTAGTATTATAAATTGGAAACGCATCTTTTTGGCGTGCTAAAAACTATTATAAACTAAGTATAGGGGTGAATTTTTAATGGCTTATAAAGTTAAAAAAAGTGGCGATTATAGAGAAAGAAGAAATTTCTCTATGATTAAAAATTCCTTTGAACTTAAGGATTTGCTTGAAGTTCAAAAGGATTCTTATCAGTTATTTATAACTGAAGGTATCAAAGAAGTCTTTGATGAATTATTCCCAGTAGAAAGTTTTTCAGGTAGTTTATCTTTAGAGTTTGGAGACTATGTATTAGATACTCCGAGATATTCTATTAAAGAATGTAAAGATAGGCAGATTACTTATGCTTCTCCTTTGAAGGTACAAGCTAGGCTTTTCAACAATGAGACAGGTGAGGTAAAGGAACAAGAAATTTTCTTGGGGGATATGCCTGAGATGACTGAGAGTGGCACATTTATTATAAATGGTGCAGAAAGAGTTATCGTATCCCAGTTAGTTAGATCTCCAAGTGTTTATTTTTCTAAGGAAATTGACAAAAATGGTAGACCAAACTTTGCTTCTAAGATTATTCCAAATCGTGGTACATGGTTGGAATTTGAGACTGATGCTAAGGATGTAATGTATGTTCGAATTGATAGAACTAGAAAAGTTCCTTTAACTACATTGCTTAGGGCTTTTGGTTTGTCTAGTGATAAAGAAATTATTTCATTATTTGGTAAGAGTGAGATTCTTGCTAATACTTTAGAAAAAGATAGTGCTAAAAATACTGATGAAGCATTGATTGAAATTTATGAAAAATTAAGACCTGGGGAACCTACAACACTTGATAGTGCAAAGAATCATTTAATTACTAGATTTTTTGATAGTTTTCGCTACGACTTGGCTAAAGTTGGTAGATATAAGTTTAACAAAAAGTTAAATGTTAAGGAAAGATTACTTGGTTGTACACTTGCGGAAGATATGGTAGTAGATGGCAATGTTGTTTGTGCTAAAGATACACTTATTACTAAGCAAATTCTTGAAGAAATCTCTCGTTATTTAGATGAGGGATATGGACGTGAAGAAGTAACTATTAATGAGGAATTAGATAATCATAATGTTGTACAAGTTATTAAAGTTTACTCTAATAATGATAAGAAGAAAGTTGTTAAGATTATTGGTAATGATTCTTCTAATAATTTAAAGACATTAAGTATTGCTGATTTTTATGCATCAGTTTCATATTATTTGAACTTAATGGATGGTATTGGTTCACTTGATGAGATAGATCATTTAGGTAATCGTCGTATTAGACAGGTAGGAGAGTTATTACAAAATCAGTTTAAAGTAGGTATTAGTAGAATGGAGAGAGTTATTCGTGAGAGGATGACTACTCAAGATATTGAAACTGTAACTCCTAAAACACTTATTAATATTAGACCAGTTACGGCTGTAATTAAGGAATTTTTTGGTTCTTCTCAATTATCTCAATTTATGGATCAAGTTAATCCTATTGCAGAGTTAACTCATAAGAGAAGATTATCAGCATTGGGTCCTGGTGGACTTTCTCGTGATAGAGCTGGAATGGAAGTGCGTGATGTTAATGCTTCCCATTATGGAAGAATTTGTCCTATTGAATCACCAGAAGGTCAAAATATCGGACTTATTACTTCACTTGCTAGTTATGCAAAAATTAATGAGTATGGTTTTATTCAAACACCGTATCGTAAAGTTGAGAATTGTAAGTTAACTGAACAAGTTGATTATTTAACTGCGGATGAAGAAAGTGATTTTTATATTTCGCAAGCAACAGTTCATGTTGATGATAATAATATTATTACTGATGAGACAGTAGCAGGAAGATATCGTGGTGAGAATGTAATTATACCACGTGAGAAAGTTGATTATATTGACGTATCACCTCAACAAGTTGTTGCCATTACTACTAGTTTGATACCATTCTTGGAACATGATGATGCAACTCGTGCTTTGATGGGTGCAAACATGCAAAGACAAGCTTTACCATTACTTAAGACAGAGGCTCCTTTAGTGGGAACTGGTGTTGAGTATATTGCTGCAAAAGACAGTGGTTCTGTCGTTGTTAGTAAAGCAGATGGTATTGTTGATTATGTTGATGCTAAGAAAATTGTTATTAAGAATGCTAAGGGTGAAGATATTTATCATTTAGCTACATTTGAACGTTCTAACCAAGGTGAAACATTTAATCATGTACCTATTGTTAGAAAAGGCGATAAGGTTCATGCTGGACAAATTATTGCTGATGGACCAAGTACTGATAAAGGTGAACTTGCACTTGGTAAGAATATGACTGTCGCATTTATGACATTTAATGGTTATAATTTTGAAGATGCTGTTATATTAAATGAGAAATTGGTTAAAGAAGATGCTTATACTTCGATTAGAATTGAAGATTATGAGACACAATGCCGTGATACTAAGTTAGGTCCTGAAGAAATTACACGTGATATTCCTAACGTTAGTGAAGATGCTAGAAGAAACTTGGATGAAAATGGTATCATTAGAATTGGTACAGAGGTAAAAGAAGGAGATATTCTAGTAGGTAAAGTTACCCCTAAGGGCGTTGCAGATTTAACTAGTGAAGAGAAATTGCTTCATGCTATATTTGGAGAAAAAACTAGGGAAGTTAGAAATTCTTCATTAATAGTACCTCATGGAGGGGACGGTATTGTTCACGATGTTAAGGTATATACAAAAGAGGATAATGTTGATTTACCTAGTGGAGTTAGTAAAGTAGTTAGAGTATATATTGCTCAAAAGAGAAAGATATCAGTTGGTGATAAGATGGCTGGTCGTCATGGTAATAAGGGTTGTATTTCACTTATTTTACCTGAAGAGGATATGCCTTATCTACCTGATGGTACTCCAATTGATATTATGTTAAATCCACAAGGTGTCCCATCTCGTATGAACATTGGTCAAGTATTAGAGTTACACTTGGGTATGGCTGCAAAGAAACTTGGTGTTCATGTTGCTACTCCAGTACTTGATGGTGCTAAAGAAGAAGATATTAAAGCAATGTTAGAAGAAGCTAAAATGGATCCTGATGGTAAGACCGTTTTATATGATGGTAGAACTGGTGAACCATTTGATAATCGTATTAGTGTTGGTGTCATGTATATGATTAAATTGCATCACATGGTTGATGATAAGTTACATGCACGTGCAACTGGACCATATTCAGTTGTTACTCAACAACCACTTGGTGGTAAAGCACAGTTTGGTGGACAAAGATTTGGTGAAATGGAAGTTTGGGCACTTTATGCTTATGGAGCTGCTCATGTATTACAAGAAATACTTACTGTTAAATCAGACGATGTTATTGGCCGTGTTAAGGTATATGAAGCCTTAGTTAAAGGTAATCCATTACCTCAACCAGGTATTCCTGAATCATTTAGAGTATTAATTAAAGAATTCCAAGCTTTAGGTTTAGATATCTCAGTTATTAATGAGGATGATAGGGAAGTTGAGTTTAAGGAATTAGAAATAGAAGAGAATAAAGAGGAAAGTGGCGAATCATTTATTGAAGAGATTAGCATTAAGAAAGATGGAGATATGCTTACTGATGATTTTGGACAGGAGATTGGTCCTATTGACGATTATGCTACTGATGAAGAGATTGAGGATGATGAGGATTTTGCAGATATTTTCAATGATGATTTTGATGCAGAAGGAGGTGAATTCTAATGCTTGAGGCTAATAGATTTAAAGCGTTAAAAATCGCCGTTGCTTCTCCTGAGAAGATTCGTTCTTGGAGTTATGGAGAAGTTAAGAAACCAGAAACAATTAATTATCGTACTTTAAAACCTGAAAGAGATGGTCTATTTTGTGAAAAGATATTTGGACCAACAAGAGATTATGAGTGTTCATGTGGTAAGTATAAGAGATTAAGATACAAAAATATTATTTGTGATCGTTGTGGTGTTGAAGTTACTAAGTCTAAGGTACGTCGTGAAAGAATGGGACATATTGAATTAGCTACTCCAGTAAGTCATATTTGGTATGTAAAGGGTATTCCTTCTTATATTGGATTATGCTTAGATATGTCTCCTAGAGACTTAGAAGAAGTTATATATTTTGTATCCTATGTTGTACTTGATGCTGGGGATACTCCGCTTGTTAAGAAGCAAACTTTGTCTGATAAAGAATATCGTGCTTACTATGAAAAATATGGAAACAGTTTTAGAGTAGGTATGGGTGCTGCGGCTATTAAGGAATTACTTAGTGAAGTAGATGTTGAAAAGGAAAGAGAAGAATTATCTCAAGAATTAGAGACAGCACAAGGACAAAAGAGAGTTAGATTAGTAAAAAGATTAGAAGTTATTGATGCGTTTTATACTTCAGGTAATAAGCCTGAGTGGATGATTTTAGAAGCTTTACCAGTTATTCCACCTGAACTTAGACCAATGATTCAACTTGATGGAGGACGTTTTGCGACTAGTGATTTAAATGATTTATATCGTCGTGTAATTAATAGAAATAATCGTTTAAAAAGGTTAATTGAACTTGGAGCTCCTTCTATCATTATTCAAAATGAGAAGAGAATGCTTCAAGAAGCAGTGGATGCTTTATTTGATAATGGTAGACGTGGTAGAAATGTTACTGGTGCTGGAAACAGGCCTTTAAAATCATTATCTAGTATGCTTAAAGGTAAACAAGGTAGATTTAGACAAAACTTACTTGGTAAACGTGTTGATTACTCGGGTCGTTCAGTTATAGTTGTAGGACCAGATTTAAAGATGTATCAATGTGGTATTCCAAAAGAAATGGCATTAGAGTTATTTAAACCACATATTATTAATGGTTTAGTATCAAGAGAACTTGCTAGTAATATAAAAGCGGCTAAAAAGATGATAGATAATCAAGATCCTAAAGTTTGGGATGTTGTTGAGGATGTTATTAAGGAATATCCTGTTATGTTAAACCGTGCACCGACATTACATAGACTTGGAATTCAAGCATTCGAACCTAAGTTAGTATCAGGTCGTGCAATTAGGTTACATCCACTTGTAACAACTGCCTTTAATGCGGACTTTGATGGAGACCAAATGGCAGTACACGTGCCACTTAGTGAAGAAGCTAAGGCGGAAGCTAGAATCTTGATGCTTGGTTCTAACAATATTTTAAGCCCTCAAAATGGTAAACCAATAGTTACACCTAGCCAAGATATGGTACTTGGTAACTATTATATTACTATGGAGAAAGCTGGTATCGAAGGAGAAGGAAGAATATTTAAAAATGCTAATGAAGCTTTGATGGCTCATAGCCGAAGGGAAATTACATTACATGCTCGTATCGCGGTACCTGTTAATTCATTTAAACATAAGGTATTTATTGAAAGTCAAAAGAATAAGTATTTAATTACTACTGTTGGTAAACTTATGTTTAATGAGATTTTACCTGATTCATTCCCTTATATTAATGAACCAACTGATGCAAATATTGAAGGTATAACTCCAAATAAATATTTTGTTGAGTATGGGGAAAATATACCAGAAAGGATTAAAGAAATGCCTTTGGCTAAACCTTTTGCTAAGGGAACTTTGGAAAAGATAATTGCTCAAGTGTTTAAGAGATATAAGACTACTGAAACTTCTATTTTCCTTGATAAATTAAAGGATATGGGCTTTAAACAATCTACATATGCTGGTATTACAATAGCATTTTCGGATGTTGTAACTAGTAAAAATAAGGCTCAAATAATAGAAGATTCTAATAAGGAAGTTGCTAAGATTAATAAGCAATATCAAAGAGGTTTAATTACTGATAAGGAACGTTTTGATTTAGTAATTGCTGTTTGGGATGAAGCTAAGAAACAAATTCAAAAGGAATTACAAGGTTATGCAGATACACTTGTTGATAATCCAATATTTATTATGATGAATTCTAAAGCACGTGGATCTATTTCTAACTTTACACAACTGGCTGGTATGCGTGGTATCATGCAAAAACCTAATGGTGAGCCAGTAGAAATACCAATTAAGTCATCATTTAGAGATGGGTTATCAGTATCTGAGTTCTTCTTATCAACACATGGTGCTCGTAAAGGTAGTGCTGATACAGCTTTAAAGACAGCGGATTCAGGTTATATGACAAGAAGACTTGTTGATGTTAGCCAAGATTTAATTATTCGTGAAGAAGATTGTGGTACTATTCAAGGTGTTACGGTATGTGAATTCACTGATGAGAAGAATGGTGTTATTGAACCACTTTATGATCGTATTGTAGGAAGATATACTAATAAGAAGGTAATTAATCCTGAAACTAAAGATGTTATTATTGATAAGAATGCTTTAATTACTGAGTCTATTGCTGATAAGATAGTTAAAGCCGGTATTAAGGAAGTTGAAATTAGAACTGTTCTTACTTGTAAGACTGATCATGGTGTGTGTAGACATTGTTATGGTGTAAACCTTGCTACTGGTAACATGGTTGAAATTGGTGAGGCTGTTGGTATTATGGCGGCTCAAGCAATTGGTGAACCAGGTACTCAGTTAACTATGAGAACATTCCATACTGGTGGTGTAGCAGGAGCTGATATTACACAAGGTTTACCTCGTGTTGAAGAGTTATTTGAAGCACGTAGTCCTAAAGGTAAGTCAACTATTGCTGAAGTGGATGGTAAGATTACTAAGATAGAAGATGCTCAAGGTAAATGGAAGATTACTATTCATAACGATAACGAAGATCGTGAGCATATAACTGCTTATGGTGCTAAGTTAAGAGTTGAGAAAGGTGATGTTGTAAGTGCTGGAGATCGTTTAACTGAAGGTAATATTTCACCTAAAGAGTTACTTGCGGTAACTGATCCTATTACTGTTCAAGAATATATCTTAAAAGAAGTTCAAAAGGTATATCGTTCTCAAGGTGTTGAACCTAATGATAAACATATTGAGTTAATTGCTAAGAGAATGATATCTAAGATTAAGATTATGGAACAAGGTGATACTGATTTATTACCAGGTACTACGGTTTCAATACTTGAATTTACTAAAGGTAATAGGGATGTTATTATCGAAGGTAAGAAACCCGCTATTGGAAAACCTATTTTACTTGGTATTACAAAGGCATCTTTGGAAACTGATTCGTTCTTATCAGCGGCATCTTTCCAAGAAACTACTAGAGTATTAACTGAAGCTTCAGTTAAGGGTAAGGTGGATAAATTACATGGATTAAAAGAGAATGTTATTATTGGTAAGTTAATCCCTGCTGGTACTGGTGCTAAGGAATATTTAGATGTTGATTATTCTTTGGAAAAGGAATACCTTGATGATGAAGCATCAGAGGTACTTGAAGACGAATATATAGATTAATTTTCTAATTAAAAAAGATTACATTTATGAAGTGAACTATTTTGGGTTATTTCATTAGTAGTCTTTTTTTGTTTACTATTATTTTAGTTATAAAAATGGAGTTTAAGTAGTAATTTTTTAGAGTGTGATTGAAGTTTTTATGAAAAGTTTTGTTTTTTGTGTTACAATGTTTTTAGGATGCAAGGTGATTGTGTATGAATTTTGAAATGTTATTAGATGAAATAATTAATTTAAGTGGTGAAGAACAGCTTAATTATTTGAGTAAGTTTAATGATTATGATTTTAGTAAGGAAGAATTATTTGAGATATTTTCTTTAGTGGAAGAAGTTAATTATGAGAAGTTTTATCTTATGTTTAAAGAATTACTTAGTAAATTAGGAATGTTAGATTATTATTTACTGGTTATTAATATGAATAAGGATTTAAATAACTTTTCTAAATATGGTAGAAGTGAGAATATGGATTCTTATTTTAAATATTTGTTAAAGTCAAATGATTTAAGTTATGAAGAAGATAATTTATATTATAATAATTTATTAAAATTATCTAGTAATGTAATTAGAAGATTAAGTGAAGATAGGATAAATATATTAAGTAATATGGTTTATGAAAGAATAAGGTTAAATAAAAATATTAGTTTTAATGAGTTATCTTTTATTGGGGTTAGGACTTTGAAGGAATTAGGCTTGATTTCTATTAGTAATAAGATTAATAATACTATTTTAGATGGAGCATATGGTTATACCAATTTTAAGTTATATATGTTAACTAAACCAGAGTGTAAGATACAATTAGATTATAATAGACTAGAAAAAGAGTTTAATGGTGAAGAATTATTGTTTAGATTATTATATACTTTGTTTCACGAAATTGAACATGTTAAGTAGGTTAATTTTTGTTTGAGTAGGGATAGTTATAAAAATGATTTGAGTAAGAAGTTAGCGGTTTCTTATAAAAGAGGATTTTTTATCGAGTCTTTAGTGGGGCACTCTAATATGGAAGATTATGATAATATTACTATTGAATATAATGCTAAATTGCTTGGTATGATTAGGACTTTGTCTTTTATTAAAAAAAATTTTAGTAGTTTATTTAATGAATCTTTTATTAGAGATAAGTATTTAGAGGTGAATAAGATTATTTTGGATAATTATTTGAATTACCGTAAATTTAATAGTTTATTTAGTAAGTATGATAGTGTTTATAATGATAGTCAGTATAAAGAAGATTTTGATAAAACTTTAACTATTCTTAATTTTAATAGTAAATTGGTTAACTATGGTAATAGGTTTTTAGATGAACAATTTATGTTATTATTAATGGGTGAAGATAATATATTTAGAAGAATTATTTTAAAGAAAAATATTTCTTTTGATGAACAAGAGAACTTGATACTTGATAGTATTTATAAAAAAGATAGTAAAAAAAGAAGTTAATATTTACAAACAAAGATTATGTTGATAAAATTAAAGAGGAGGATTTATTATGCGTGAGATACCAAAGAAGAATTATTTTATATTATTTATTGTTATTGTTTTGAGTTTGATGATTGCTTTTTATTTTAGAAAGTGGTATAAGGCTTATGAGGATGGTTATTTATCTAAGTCAATAATGGGTAATTATTTGTTTGAAATTAATTACAAAGAATTAGATGATTATTTGGTGGAGAATCAAAGTGCGATTATTTATGTGAGTAAAGTTGGTAATGAAAAGATAAGAAATTTTGAGAAAAAATTTATTAATGCAATTAATCAAAATGATTTAAAAAATAAGATTTTATATTTAGACCTTAGTAATTATAAGGGTGATACTAATAATAAGTATACTATTAATGACAAGGATATTACTTCAGTGCCTAATATTTCTGTGTTTAAATATGGGAAATTAGATGATATTTATGTTATTGATGTTGATGGATACAGTATGGAGAAGATTATTTCATATTTGATTTTAAAGGGGGAATAAAATGATAAATATTGTGTTATATGAGCCGGAGATACCTGAGAATACTGGTAACATTATGCGTACATGTGTGGCTACGGGTGCAAGGCTACATTTAATTTATCCACTTGGTTTTATTTTGAATTCTGCTACCATTAAAAGAAGTGGAGTAAATTATATTGATAAGTTGGAGTATTATACGTATGATGATTGGGAGGACTTTTTGAATAAGAATGAGGGAGATTTTTACTTTTTGACAAGATATGGAAAAAAACCACATACTTCGTTTGATTATCGCGATAGTACTAAAAATATATATTTAGTGTTTGGAAAGGAGTCTACTGGTATACCTAAGGAGATACTTAAAAATAATTTGGATAGGTGTTTGAGAATACCTACAACGGGAAATGTTAGAGCTTTGAATTTATCTAATTGTGTGGCTATTATGGTATATGAAGTGCTTAGACAACAAAATTATAATAATTTACTTACTAGTGATCCTTTTAAAGGGGAAGATTATTTGGAAAAGTAAAAAGCTGATTATTTGATGTAACCAGCTTTTTTAAATTTTTCTATTATTTTTTCATATTTGACATTGCCATGAATACGACTTAGTTTTGATTTTTCTTCACCATTTGTGATAAATACTGTTGTAGGTGTCGAACCTTGATAATCTATATAACTTGAAAATGAGTTGCTTTCGTCTGCAGTGAAATTATCAGTATTAACATAATATACTTTTATTTTATATTTTTTAGCAATGTCTTCTACTTTAGGTAAATATAACTGACAATATGGACATTTTGTTTTGCTTACTACTAGGATGAAACTATCTTTGTTTTTCCATTTATTAAAGAATGTTTGATAATCTATTTCTTCTACTCTATGATTTTCGTAAAAGTAATAGAATCCCAAAGTTATTAATACTAAGATAAAAATTATAAATGAAATAATAATTTTTTTACTATTTGTTTTTTTGTTTTTTTTATTCATATAAACACCTCATTATAATAATAACATTTTTTTTAATAAAATGCTAGATTATATTTTAATTTTTTGGTACAATTATTTTGAATATGGGAATTGTGATTATATGAAGAAGATATATATTTTTATTGTTTTGTTGCTTGTTTTATGTTTTATTTCTTTTTATTTCTTTTTTAATAGGGAGAAATCTTTTTCTATGGTTATGGCTGGTGATGCACTTATAACAGATAGTATTTTGAAGGATGCTTATGTTAAGAGTACTAATAATTATCAGTTTTCTAAGATGTTTAAGTACGTTTATGAGTATATTAAAGATTATGATTTAAGATATTATAATCAGGAGACTCCAATAAGTGGTAATAGTTTGGGGTATTCCGGTATTATATGTTATAATACTCCTAGTAATTTTGCTATAGATATGATGAATATGGGTTTTAATATGATAAGTCTTGCAACGAATCATGTTATGGATGGTAGATTAGTGATTAAGAATGAAAATGATTATTATTGTGATAAGAATGAGGAAGGTATTATAAATAATATTAATTTTTTCAAGAGATTTGATAAGGTTTATACTTCAGGAATATATGATAGTAATGAAGATAGGGATAGGATAGTTATTAAAAAAAAGAATGGAATTTCTTATACTTTTTTGAATTATACTTATGGTACTAATATGGATGGTATTATTGATTACGATCCCTATTTAGTGAATATATATTCTAATGAAAAGGCTAAGCAGGATATTGAGAAAGTGCGTGATAAGGTAGATGTGATTTTCGTGGCTATGCATTGGGGAGAGGAGAATAATCCTATTCCTACAGAAGAACAGAAGAAAATAGCTTCTTATTTATCTAAATTAGGGGTTAATGTTATAATAGGAACACATCCACATGTAGTTCAACCTATTGAATGGATTGATAATACTTTGGTAATATATTCTTTGGGTAATTTAATTACAGCTCAGAGCGAAGAGTATGATTATAGTAGATTAGTGGGAATGATGGTTGATTTAAAAATAAGTAAGAAGGGTAATAAGATAATTATTAGTAATCCTAGATGTGAACTTACATATAGTTATTTTAATGTTGTTAATAATAGAAAAACTAATTTTGAAGTTATACCTTATAGTTATATGAAAGAGGGTAACAGTAAGTATCTTAGATTATATGAAAAAGTCAGTAAAATTATTAGATTGTATGATAAAAGTATAGAAATAAATAAACTGGGTACTAAGAGTGTTGATACTGAGATAAATTAAAAGAAGGATGATTACCTTCTTATCCACATTCACAGTTAATATTTTTATACTTTTCTCTTTGTTCTTCTGTATATTTTAATACTTCTTCCCAGTTACTGTCATATTCATAGTCATATTGATACTCTTTTTCATCACTTTTGGTTATGCTTTTATTATTTGAATTAAAATGACTGAATATTACACCTGTGATTGCTCCTACTAATAAGATTGGAAAAGTACATAGTAATACTACTTTTGATTTTCCTTTTGTTTTTTTATCTAATTCTTTTTTTAAAGCCATATTTTATCCTCCTATAATTGATTTAATTATATATCTTAAAAAAAGAATTGTCAATCATAAAAAAAGATGATATAATTATATTATAGTAAAGGGTGTCAAATATGAGAAATGTTAGGATGTTATATTTTTTGCTTTTTATTATAGGTATTTTTTTAGTTATTTGTGTTTTTTACTGTAAAAAAGATGTTAATGTATGTAATAAACCTACTATAATGGAGGGGATGATACCAGTTTACTATGATAATGTAAATAAAGTGTGGAGAAAAACAAATGAAAACAATGATGGTAATAAGTGGTATGACTATAGTCAAGGTAGATGGGCTAATATTGTTTTAGTTAATGAAAATAAGCAAGATAAGAAACTTTCTAAATCAAGATATGACTATATTAATGCTAAAGATGATACTGTAATATTATATAGTGATATTTTAGCTTTTTATGTGTGGATACCAAGGTATAAATATGAATTATTTAATGTTGATTTTGATAAAATTGATGAGACTATTATTAATATAAAGTTTGAAAATGGTACAAATTCTACTGGTGATGTAAAATGTATAAGTAATGAAGATGGGGTAGAGGAGTGCCAAAATAAGAGGAATGGGAATTGGTATACACATCCGGCTTTTACATTTGGAAGTAAGGAACTAGAAGGTATTTGGGTAGGTAAGTTTGAGACTACCGGTAGTGAGACTCTACCTACGATTTTGCCTAATATGGTTGCTTTAACTAATCAAAGTGTTTTACAGCAGTTTGATACTTCAAAAATATTTTCTTCTTATGTAAATTCTAATTATGTTGATAGTCATATGATGAAGAATACTGAATGGGGTGCTGTTGCTTATTTATCACAGTCGAAATATGGTAGATGTAATTTGGAATGTAATGAGATTTATCAAAATAATAGTATGGGAATTACTGGTAGAAGTAAAGGTGCTGTTGCTTTAGGTGAAGGTGAAGAGGATAATCCTTATTTGACTACCTTTGGTAATTATACTTATGATGACCGTGTTGTTGATAATAATGGTAATGTGCTTGAATATGTTGATAATAATTTAGGTAGTAGGGCATCAACCACTGGTAACATTACGGGAATATATGATATGAGTGGTGGTTCTAATGAATATGCAATGGGCACTACGATAAGATTAAGTAATATTGATAGAAAGTATTATGATTTATATCCTAGTAGTAGTTCAAATGAAAGTTTTGAGAGATCTAAGTTGGGGGACGCTACAGGAGAGGTTAGAGGATTTTATGGTGATAAGGAATGCTTGGTGGATGATAACAAACCTTGGTCTAAGAGAGGATGTTCTTCAATTGGAGGGGAGAAATCTGGTTTATTTTACTTCTGTAGTATAGACGGAAATGCTTATAATCATATATCTTTTAGAAGCGTGATGGTGGTTAATAATGAATAAATATATTAAAATGGGTTTGATAGTATTTATAATTATAGTAATTGTTGTAATGTCTATTTTAAAAAAATTTGAAGGTGATAGGAAGTATGATAATTTTCCTAAATATAGAGATTTAGAAAAGGCAAGAGAGTTAAATCCTGATACGGTAGGTTGGATATATATACCAAAGACTAATATAAATTATCCTATTATGTATCATTATGATAATTATTATTTAGATTATGGATTTGAGGGTGAGAAACTTACTAGTGGAGCAATTTATACTACTAATAATGCAAAAAGTCAAAATATGGTTATAACTGGGCACAATTCACGGGTTAGTGTTGCTAAGTTTTATTGGTTGCATAATATAAGAGATGTTAATCTTGGTTTAAACAATAGTTGTTATGAGAAGAATAATTTATCTTTAAATAAAGAAGTAATGCCTAATTTTGAAAATAAAGAAGACAGAATTTGGTATGTATCTTTATATGGTATTACAGGGAAATGGGAAGTGTTTTCGATGTATGAAACCCCTGTTGACGAAGATAAAAATACTTTTACTTATAATACTTGGGTAAATAAGGATGATTTTAAAGATTTCGATAATATTTATAAATGGATTAATTATCAAATTAGTAGAAGTGATTATGATTTTGGTACTTTACCTAATGTAAATGATCAATTTTTAACTGTTTTTACTTGTAGTTGTCAATATTATGATGAGGAGAATGAATCAAGATTGTATTATTTTCTTAGGAAGATTACATAGTTTTGATTGTAATTGTTAGAAATATAATGAATTTTACTATTCACAGAATTATTATAAAATTTGTGTATGTAATTTAGTAGTATTTGTATAAAAAATAAAAAGGAGAGTCAAAATGAATAAAAAGAAAATAATTATTATTTCGTCTAGTTTAATTTTAGTTGTTTTAATTGTGGTTTTAATATTTGCTTTTAAAAAAGATGCTAAAAAAGAAGATAATAATGTAGTGATGTTTGTTATTAAAGATAAAACTGGGAAGTCTTATAAAAATGAAATTGTTGTTGATGCAAATAATACAATGGAAATGGAGATTACAATAAGTAATAAACGTGATAATGATGTTTATAATTATGGATTATACTATACTTATTTAAGTGATGAAAGGCACGGTATTTTGATTGGACAAGTTGGTGATAATGAAACTTTAAAAGTAGAATCTAGCATTTCAAGAGAGGATATAGTTTTACCTATAAGAATTACTAATATTAGTAATGAGGTAAAAAGTATTAAGTTAGGATTAAAGTATTCTAAAATTGATATTAAATACGAAGATAATGAGAATAAAATAGATATATATAATAGTGATGTACCTAACGAACCTAATTTAGTTAAAGGAATGATTCCAATTACTTATAATGAATTTAAAAAAGTATGGGAGAAAGCTGATTATAGTAATTGGTATGATTATGGAAATAGAAAATGGGCTAACGCTGTTATGGTTACTGATAGTAGCAGAGATAATTATATAAATGCTAAAGCTGGTAGTGAAGTTAAAGAAGAAGATATACTTACATATTTAGTTTGGATACCAAGATATAGATATAAATTATTTAATACTTTGTTTGATAAAATAGATCCTATTGAAATAAATATTGTGTTTGAAGGTAAAAACAGTTCTAAAAGTAATGGTACTAAAAATGGAGAATGGTTAACTCATCCTGCATTTACTTTTGGTGATCAAGAACTTGCAGGTATTTGGGTAGGAAAGTTTGAGACTACTGGTACTGGTGATATGCCTACGATTAAACCTAATTTAGTTAGCTTAACTAATCAAAATATTTCTACACAGTTTGATACTTCCAGAAAAATTAATTATGTTGTTGATAATGAAAAAGATAAAATAGATGCTCATATTGCTAAGAATGTTGACTGGGGAGCGGTTGTATATTTATCACATAGTAAATATGGTATTTGTACTAATGGTGTATGTAATAATATTAGAAATAATAATGTTAATACTTTAAATGATATTAATGGTCCATCTGTTACGGGATGCTCATCTGTTAATCCTAACGGATCTATGGTTGTAAGCGATACATGTAATACCAATTATTCAAGAGCTTATAATGATAATGAATATGGTGTTTTAGCATCTACTACATATAGTATTTATGGGATTTATGATATGTCTGGAGGATCTTGGGAAACTACGATGGGTGTTATGAAAAGTGAAGATGGTAAGAGTATTATATCTGGAAGGAATGAAACAAGAAATTCGGGATATACTGGGATATTATTTGATGATAATGATAAGAAAATTATAACTAAAAATTATGTTGGTATGAGTTTACCTAATTCTAAGTATTATGATCTTTATGATTTTGATACCGATATCTATTCTGTTAATAGGTCTCATTATGGAGATGCCACTGGTGAAACGATTTATTGGTATGAAGATTTTCATGAGTTTGTCGTTAATCCTGTAGCTTGGTTTATGCGAGGAGGGCTTTATAATCATAATATAAATGATGGGGTTTTTGCTTATGGTGCTCAGACTGGATTAGTTTCTCCTCTACGAAGTTTTAGAACAGTAATTGTTAATATTAAATAAAAGGGTAAGATATTTACCTTTTTACTTTAGGAAGTGAGATTGTTTGTGAATAGAAAAGATTATTTGGTTATAGGTTGTTTATTATTTACAATTATTTTATATTTTGTATTTTATAAAGCAGATGATGATAAATTTATGGTTGCTAATGCTCCAGTACTTTCTTCAGGTATGATACCTGTTATTTATGATGAAAATAATTGGATAAAAGTTGATAGTAGGAATATTGATAATAATTGGTATAATTATGATGATGGTATATGGGCTAACATTGTATTAGTTAATGATTATGATAAGTATGATAGTTTAGATGTGGGCACAGTAATAGACTATGAAGATATTATAGCATTCTATGTATGGATACCAAGGTATAAATATAGAATATTTAATATTAATAAACAAAATGGTTATGAATATTATAATGCTTTGGAAAATGGAATTGATATAGTATTTGAAAGTGGTGTAGAAACAACTGGGAATGTGAAATGTAATTATTATTATAAGAAGAAGATATTTAATCAAAATAATGAAGTTTGTATTGGAAATAATGGAGATTATTATACCCATCCGGCTTTTACTTTTGGTAATCAGGAATTAAATGGAATGTGGGTAGGTAAGTTTGAAACGACAGGTAGTATTGATAATCCTACAATTTTGCCAATGAATAGTCCTTTAAGAAACTTAAATATTTATAATCAGTTTAATACTGCCAAGAAATTTAGTTTATATCTTATTGGTAAAAATGATTCTCATATGATGAAAAATATAGAATGGGGAGCAGTTGCCTATTTAGCTCATTCTAAGTATGGAAATTGTATTGATGGTTGTCATGAAGTGAGAGTTAATAATCTTAGTGATTTTACTACAGGGACTGTAAAATTAGAAGATGGTAGTCAATTTGCTTATGAAAGTGAACTTGGAATGCAAACTTCTACAACTGGTAATATTACAGGTATATATGATATGAGTGGTGGAAGTGTAGAAAATGTTATGGCTAATATTTCTTTGAAAAAGAATAAGTATACTTTTAATGGGAAGTTTTACACTGGTTTTAATTCTTCTTGGTATATTGATAATCAAAAATATTTGGATAGTTATGCTTATAATGAAGAAGTTTTAACAGATAATTCTATTAGTAATAGTCGGTTGGGTGATGCTATGGGTGAAACAAGAGGTTGGTATAATGACAGTAACTTTGCTCCTGATGTGGATACTTCTTGGATAGAACGTGGTGGTAATTATAGCATGGGTAAAAATGCAGGTATATTTGCTTATGGTGGAAATATGGGTTATAATATTAGAATGAATGGTTTTAGAAGCGTTATTGTAAGTGGGTGAATTTATGTTTCCAAAACTTTGTGATAGTATATATCAAAAAAAGGATGGTAAGGAGTTTGTTTTATTTAATTATGAATTACCAAATGGTGTTGTTTTAATTAATAATAAAGCATTGAAAATATTAGAATTATGTGATGGTATTAATAGTATAGAAGTTATTGGTAAGAAATTAAGAATAAGGGAAGATTTATTAAAAGAATTTCTTAAATATTTGGATAGTTATAATATTATATCTTATGAAGATAAAAATATAAATAATAAACCTGATAAAGTTTTACATTGCTGGTTACATATTACTAATCAATGTAATTTAAATTGTAGGTATTGCTATATTAATAAGAATAATACTGATATGGATTTTGATATGGCAAAAGAGATAATTGATAAGTTGATAGTATCTTTAAAAGAGAATAATTTTAATAAGATAGTATTATCTTTTTCTGGTGGTGAACCATTATTAAAGATAGATTTAATTGAGAAGATAATTAATTATTGTAATGGTTTTAATAATATTTCTTTTTCTTATCGTATCCTTACTAATGGTATTTTAATTGATGATAAGGTTATTAAATTGATTAAAGAAAATAACATTGATGTTAGGATATCTTTAGATGGAATAAAAAAATACAATGATAGAAATAGATGTTATTATGATGAAAGAGGTAGTTATGATGATGTGGTCGATGGTATTTTATATCTTAAGAAAAACAATATTGTACCAACGATTAATGTAGTAGTTACTAAAGAAAATATTGATGGTTTATTTGCGCTTACTAGGAGGTTGATTGATTTTAATTTGTCATTTAGATTTTCTTTGGAAAAAAGTAATAATAATATTATGCCTAGTGTTGTTGAAGTTCAAGATAAAGTAATTAGAAAATTAAAGAAGTGTTTAAAATTAATTTTGAAATGTTATAAGAATGGGATATTTGATAATAGTTTTAATGTGGATGATATTAGTTTTAATAATAGTACTTGTAGAAATTGTGGCGTTGGTGATAATATTATGGCTATTGACAGTAATGGTGACGTTGCTTTATGTGGAATGAATTTATGTAGGCCAATTTCTAATATTTATAAAGATAATGATTTAATTAGTCAAATTAATGATTGTGAAGTATCTAAATTTAATATAAATAAGGTAAATGAATGTAAGAATTGTATATGGAGACACGTGTGTAATGGCGGATGTCCAATACTGAATTATAATATTTTTGGTGATTTTAATAAAAAAAGTTGTTATTGTAAGATTTATAAGGAGATAATACCTTTACTATACGAAATAGAAATTATTAAAAAAAAGAAAAATTAGTTGAATAAAGAAAAAATTTAGTATATACTTATGTTATAAAATAAAATGTGGAGGTAAGTATGAAGAGAAAATATATGATATTAATTGTGTTATTTTTGTTAGTGCCTTGTGGTGTTAAAGCAGATTTATGTGAAGTAAAACAAGCTAACACTAAATATAAGTTTTGTTTGAAAACAGATGCTAGATCTTGTTTTGAGACGGAAACTGATTTTCCTGATAATTTAGCTGATTATAATATTACTGAAACAAGATATTGTAAGAATAGTGGTTATGAGTTAAGAGATAATCTTTGTGTGCAAAAAGAAAATTGTGATAGTAGTTTAAAACCTGATGCTAATAGTGTTAATGTTGAACTTACGACGAAATCAGGAGTATGTAATGCAGATGCCAAGTTAAATAAGGATTTTAGATTAGAACTTAAAGTTGGACAATATGCTTCTTGTGAGGGCCCTGTAGATTTAATATGTAAGGCTACCGTGTCAATTGATTCTAATTATAAATTTTATTTTAAGGATTACGAAAGTGGACAACCAATTAAATCGCTTGTTGATAGTAGTAAAAAAACTCAATATGCTGTGGGAACTGGAACAACATTTGATGTTATTTATGGAAGTAACATTAAGTATACAGTAAAGTACGATCAAGAAGTTATTAGGTACACTACAACTGGATGGAGTACTTGTCAAAGTTGTAACACAGAGTGTTCACCTGACCCTAATCCACAACCTGATATTCCTAAAACTTGCTCAAACAAAATGAATGTAAGTGCAAGTCAAATGGGTTGTACTACGACGTGTACAGATTATCCTTGTTGTGAATCTACAGGATATGGTGAAATTGATTGCCGAGAGAAGATGCAAATATCTGTTGATGCCATTGAGGCATCAAGTCCTTATGTAAAAGTAAAATATGTAAATACTGAAACTCCTACATCTAAGGGAAATGAGAAACAATATATGGGTGTTTTAAAAGATTCAGGGACTAAAAGTGATAATAGTAATAAGAGTGCTATGCAAAGTTTTTTATTTAATCCACCTAGTGCTTTCATTAATTTAAAAACAGGACAGATATTATATAAAGGAATTAATTATAATGGTCAAAATACTAATAGTTGGAAAGAGGTAACTCCTGGATATTATATACCTACTAATGCTATTCCACTTCAAAATAGTGTGGTAAGTACTGAAATTGGTGGGACTGCATATATAATTAAAGTTAATGGAAATGAATATAGAAAAATTGATGTAACAGGTAAACTTGATTGTGATTTTACAACTAAAATATCTGGATGTCCTTATCAAAGTTGTGGTGATGCTACTTGTAATCCAGAGACTGATCAGTATAAATGTTGTCGCAATAGTAATTACTTGCAAAAACATCCTGATTATTATGTAAAATCGTGTGGAGGACAAGAGGATTATGTATATAGACAGATTGATTTAATGGATCCTTTTCCTAAAAGAAGTGCTGGGGAAAATTGGCATGAATGGATTAATAATGAGGAAAATGTTAAGAAATTAAAAGAGAGTTTTGAAGGTGAACCTAATTATACTTTTGAACTTACTAATAATATGATTTCACGTATTAGAGAATATAATACAAATAAATCTAATTCTTATACATTATGGAATGAGATGAATAATGATGGTAGTTCCAATTTCTTGAAGGATGGAACAGCAAGTAGTATATCAATTGGAAATAATTTAAAAATTAATTCAAATTATTATTCAATTGGTTGTGGACCTAGCAATGAAACTAGGTATGAGTGGTGTAAATAATATATTTGTTAAATTAAGGACATTTTATTTGTTCTTTTTTTGTTTTAAGTATTAAAATCTTTAAAATTTTTTAGAAAAAGTTAACAAAATTGATTTTCGATTATTGACTATATTTTAAATTTAATATATACTTAAGATAGTATAGATAAAGGAGGTAGGCAATGAGAAAAAAAATGTTAGTACTAATTATAATGCTTGTTACTATCTTTGGTACTAAGTTAACTGTTTATGCGGCTTGTAATGAAGAAGAATCTAAGCAAATTCAAAGTAGATTAGATCAAATTAAGATTACTTATGAACATATTGAGGGTATGTTAGATTCTAATAATGAGTTAGTTAATGGTATTTTTAAAGTTAATATTACTGGTTTGACTGAAGGTCTTGTACTTTATAATCCTGAAAAAGATATTTTAATTGTTGGTAATGCTGATGGTAAGTTTACCAAATCAGGTTTTATTCATGGTACTTATGAATTTAAACTTTATCCATATGATTTAGAATGTACTACAGCTTATCGTACTGTAAAGATTGATTTTCCTAGATATAATAGTTATTCTGATAGTTATTTGTGTAATGGAATTGATTCTACTAAATTTTTACCTTGTAGCAAATGGTATGAATATGAACTAGATGAGAAGACATTTATGGCAAGATTAAAGGAATATAAAGATAGTGAAGCTAAAAAAAATCATAAAACCACTGAAATTATTTCTAATACATTTAAAGATTTTGGTAAGAATTTTGTTAATTATTGGTATTTATATGTTATAGGTTTAGTTGTCGTTGTTTTAACTGTAGTATTTATAATTAGATATTTAAATAAAAGAAAGAGAATAAACAGAAAATGGAAATAGGTGATTATGTGAGAGGAAAAGTTAAGATTGTTTCACTTTTAATTATCTTGTGTTTATTACCTTTTACCGTACATGCTGCAATGTGTGAAAAGAAACAAGCCAATACTAAGTATAAGTTTTGTGTAAAATCTAATCCTACAGAATGTTTTGAAACTAATGCTGATTTTCCTGATGATCTTTCTCTTTATACAATTACAGAAACGAAGTATTGTAAAGATAGTGGTTATAAGTTGCAAGGTAATTTGTGCATTCAAACTACCAATTGTACTGAAGGTGTTGTAAGTGATTTTAATAATATTAATGTTGAATTAAAAACTAAATCAGGTGTGTGTAATGCCAATGCTGATTTGAAGAAAGATTACCGTTTAGAATTAAAAGTAGGCGAGTATTCTTCTTGTAATGGTAAAATAAATTTAGTATGCAGAGCTACTGTGTCAATTGATTCTAATTATAATTTTTATTTCAAAGATTTCCAAAGTGGGCAACCAATCAAGTCTTTGGTTGATAGTTCAAGGAAGAATCAATATGCGGCTGGTACTGGTACTACTTTCGAGGAAATCTATGGTAGTAATTTAAAGTATACTGTTAAATATGATCAGGATGTTATTGGTTATAGTACATCAGGATGGAGTACTTGTAGGGATTGTGAAACTACTTGTGTACCTGATCCTCCTCCTCATAGACCACCAGGTGGTGGTGGTGGCGGCGGGAAACCGTTTATACCTCCGTCTATACCTAAAACTTGCTCAACTACTTCGAATGATACAAGAGCTAGTCAAGTGGGGTGTAGCACGTCTTGTTGGAGTTATTCGTGCTGTGTTACTACTGGATGGAGTTCTGTTGATTGTCGTGATAAAATGAAAATTTCAATTGAAGCTATTGAAGCCTCAAATGGTGATGTTAAGGTAAAATATGTAAGTGCAGAGTCGCCTACATCTAAAGGAAAAGTTACACAAGACATGGGAGTATTAAGGGATGTTGGTACTGTTACTGATAATAGTAATAAGAGAGCATCACAAAGTTATAAGTTTAATGTTCCTAGTGCATTTATTAATATTAAAAGTGGACAGGTATTATATAAAGGAATCAATTATAATGGACAAAGTACTAATACTTGGAAAGAGATAACTCCTGGGTATTATATACCTGCTAATGCTTTACCTGAACAAGATAATTTTGTAAATACAGAAATTGGTGGTGTGGCATATATAATTAAAGTTAATGGGAACGAGTATAAAAGAATTAATGTAACGGGCAAACTTGCTTGTGATTTTAGAACTAAATTATCAGGTTGCCCTTATCAAGATTGTGGTGATGCTACTTGTAATCCAAATAAGGATAAGTATAAATGCTGTCGCAACACAAATTATTTAAAAACACATCCTAATTATTATGCTAATGTATGCTTAGCTCAAGAGAATTATGTTTACAGACAAATAAATTTGACAGATCCTTTCCCTAGCCGTGTAGCTGGTGAGAATTGGAGTGAATGGATTAGTCAAGATAAGAATAAAAAACAATTAGCAAATAGTTTTGAAGGAGAACCTAATTATACTTTTGAACTTACTAATAATTTAATAACTAAAATTAAGGAATATAATGATAAAGATACTAATAGATATACGCTATGGAATGAAATGAATGATGATGGAAGTTCTAATTTCTTAAAGGATGGAACATCAAGTAGTATATCAATTGGAAATAATTTAAAATCAAATTCAACATACTATTCACTCGGTTGTGGACCTAGTAATGTTGAGGAATATGGATGGTGTAAATAATGAAATGGTCGTTTGCAATTGCGGGTGTAGTAATCGCAGGGTTAATAGGACTTGCTATAATAATGCTTTTTCAAAATATTACTACAAATAATGAACAAGATTATTACTTGTTAAAAGAAGTTGCTGAGGCAGCAATGACAGAATCAGTAGATGTGGCTTATTATAGGACTACTGGAGAAATAAAAATAAGTGAGCAAAAGTTTGTGGAAAACTTTATAAGAAGGTATGCGGAGGTAGCATCATTTAATGCTAATGGATATAAAATAGAATTTTATGATATTATGGAAGTACCACCTAAAGCTAGTATTAGAGTAACTTCTAAGAGTGATGCTTATAAGATAACCACTGATGCTCAAAATTTTGATATAGTAAATGAACTTAATGCTATATTAGAAACTGTTTATTAAGGAGGAAAAAATATGAACAATTTAATGACATCTATTAAAAGATTTTTAAGTAATAAAAATACTGTTACAATTATTGGTGTGCTTATTTGTATACTGGTTTTATATGTAGGGTATAATTTTAGAATTAAACAAGCTATACAACCAATTAGGGTACCTTATGCTAATCAGGTTATTCAACCTAGAACTTTAATTACTGAAGATATGATATCATATACTGAGGTACCACCAAGTTATTTAAAAGGGAAATATATTGCATCTAGTTCTTTAATAATTGGTAAATATTCTAATTATAATACGATTATTCCTGAAGGTAGTTTGTTCTATTCTGATGCGGTAATTAATGAAAGAGATTTACCTGATTCAGCATTTACTAATATTCCTACAGGTTATACTGTATATAATTTTCCTGTTACTATGACCACTACTTATGGTAATTCAATGTATCCAGGCAATTATATCAATTTATATTTTAAAGCTGTTGATGATACTGGTAAAATTATTTTTGGTAAGTTAATTAGTAATATTGAAATATTAGATGTTAAAGATAGTTCAGGTAGACACGTATTTGAAAATACTGGTGAGGCCAGAACTCCAGCATTTATTATCTTTGCTGTACCTGAAGATGTGCATTTATTAATTAGAAAAGCAATGTATTTAACAAAAGTATCAGCTGAATTAATACCTGTACCTAATACAGAAGTAATCACAGAAGAAGACACAGTAGAAGTTAGTAGTGCTACAATTAAAGAGTTTGTTTTAAGTAAAACTCAACTATTAAATGAAGATTTATTAAGTGCGTCAACTGATACAGAATAAGTGGGTGATATAATGGATGGATTTTTCAACCAGATAGATTTTGGACCTTTAAAACAATTTTTGGATAATGATGATATCACAGATATTTCCTATAGTAATGGTGGACAAGTGTGGTTAAAAACTTTATCTAAAGGTGTATTTAGAGTAGAAGTGCCAGAAATTAATAATGCCTTAATTGAAAAAATTGCATTTCAGTGTTCAAATGCGATGGGTAAAAGTTTTAATATGGCTAATCCATTTTTAGATGCTGAATCGACGGAACTTCGTATGAATTTCGTTCATGATTCAATTGCAAGAAATGGTATTGCTTTATTAATACGTAAAACTCCTGCAAAAATAAGATTACAAAAAGACAAAATCATTGAAGAAAATTATATTTCTTTGGACATTCATGATTTTTTGATTAAATGTGTTCATGGACACTGCAATATAATTGTTAGCGGTGAAACTGGTAGTGGTAAAACGGAATTTGTTAAGTATTTAGCAGCGCATACGTTAGAAAATGAAAAAATTATTACTATTGAGGATACATTGGAATTACACTTAGATAAGATTTTTCCACATCGTGATATTGTAGCAATGAAGACTAATAATATAGCCAGTTATACTGATATATTAGTAACTTGTATGAGACAGAATCCAAGATGGATATTACTATCTGAGGTTCGTAGTGCGGAGGCTGTGATGGCAGTTCGTAATTCGATATCTTCTGGTCATAACATTTTATCTACAATTCATGCTGATAAGGCTGCTTCAATACCTGTGCGTATGTATAGTTTACTTGAAACTAATCAAGATATTGATCAATTTTTAAGAAGTATACATCGTTATGTGCAATTAGGAGTACATATTAGAGGATATTATAGTCCTCAGTTAAAGAGGTTTCAACGTGAAGTATGTGAGGTAGAGGAATTTTATGTTGATGATATAACTAATGAAGCTAAAACTAATTGTTTATATCGTAAAACTATGGAAGGACAAATTATATTACAAAATCCAACTAAGTATTTGAGAGAATATTTAGAAAGTCAGGGTGTTATTATTGATGAAAATGTTTTGGTAAAAGGAAATGCTAGTCAAGAACAGGATATTGTTAATAAAACTATTGTGAATACTGAAGGTTTAAATAATGTTAGTGGTAATGTTGGTTATCAAAATCAGCCTATAGTTAATGCTCAAGAACCTCAGGTAAATAATCAAAATTTTGTTAATATGTCTTATGTTAATAGTGTTCAATCTGGAATAAACAATAATGTATAGAAAGTAGGTGTCGTATGGAATTTATAATTATTGGAGTTATATTACTATTTATTTTCATGTATCGTGTAAATAAAGGAGAAAACGTTTATAAATTCATTGTAAAACAAGTTGGTGTTGCTTATGATATGTATGCTCCTTATTCTTTCAAAGTAATGCGTGAAAAAGTTAAAGAATTAGGTCAAGAATACACGGTAAGGCAATATACTGTTCAAGTTGTTGTTTTTGCAGGAATTGCTTCTGTAGTTGGTTATTTATATAATTATAATTTAATTATTACTATTATATATGTTATTGTGGCGGTTTCAATGATACCTTATATTACATATTTGAGATGTAAAAGGATTTATAGTGAATACATATTTGAGCAAATACAGGTGTATACTACTAACGTTATTATGGAATTTCAAACTACTAATGCATTTGTAAAATCTTTAGAAGGTGTTGCATCTTCTGGGGTACTTGAAGATCCTGTCTTGTCTGATGTAAAAACGATGATAAGTTTATCTTATGAAAATGGTGATATATATGAATCTATTCGCTATATGAACGAGAAATATCCATTTTATGTAGTAAAAAATATGCATCAATTATTTTTACAGGTAACCAAAGAGGGCGCAAAAGATACACGTGAAACTTTTGAGAATATGCTTGATGATATTGATATGCTTGTTGAAAATGTTTATCGTGATAGATTAGATCGTCAAAATTTCCATAAGCAATTCTTACAATATGGTGTAGTACTTTATGCAATAATTATGTTAATTCAGTTATTACTTGGTGTTGATAGTTATATTGATATGTTGGATAATATTATTGTTAGAATATTAGTTAATTTAATTATTATTATAAATAGTTACTTTCTTCTGAGTGGAGAAAAATATTATAACGAGAATGTAGGTGCTGAATAATGGAAATATTAATAGTAGCAATCGTTATACTATTTATAATGGAGTATAGTAAAAAGATAGATTCAAATAAATTTTTTAATGAGAGTAAAAAACATTTAAATATTTTAAAAGAAGATGACTATGAGTTTTTGCTTAGAGCTAAGTATGGTGAGAAAGCTGCGCCAGATTATGCTTTTTCCAGAAGAATTAGGAATGGTATAGTAGTTACTTTAGTTTTAATTTGTGTATTTTTGTCAAAACTTAGTTTTATAAATGTTTTAGCGGCTTTTATAGTAGGATATTTGATATTTAAAAGTGAATATCGCGAATTAAAAAGATATTATAAAGTACATTTGCATGAAATCAATATGTTACTTCCTTATTATTTAAAGAATATCGAGATTTTAATTCATCATTATACTGTACCTGTGGCTCTTGCTAAATCAATTGATGATGCTCCTGATATATTTAAACCAGGACTAAAAACTTTAATTGATAGGATTAATGCTGGTGATTCAACAATTGATCCGTATATGGATTTTGCTAAGGAATATCCTGTTAGAGATTCAATGCGTATGATGAGACTTTTATATCGTTTAAGTTTAGGTGCTCAAGAGAATAAACATGAACAATTACTTACTTTTTCTAAGAGCATTAGTAATTTACAAAGTAAATCGAGAGAGCAAAAATATAAAGATCGTTTAAGTAAGATGGAAAATAAAACTATGACGATGTTAGTATGCACTGGTGGAGGTGCAATGATACTTTTATTAATTTCAATATTTATGATGATGAGTCGTTAAAGTTGAGATAATAGATTATTGAAGGGAGGTGCTTTTAATGAAAGAAGCGACAGGTGAATTAAATATGACGGTTATTACTATAGTTGCTATTGCTGTTATAGCTGGTATTATGGCATTAATGTGGCCAACTATTACTAGAACTATTCAATCTTCTTGGGGAAGTACAGGTAGAAATGCTTGTGAAAATCAACAAGGTTGTTCTTGGGTAGAAAATGGTGATTCAGGATCATGTGTATGTACAGGACAAGCGGGATAATTAAATTTAGATTTTTCTTAGGAAGGTGATATAAATGAGAGATGCATTTGGTGGAGCATTTATGATTAAGGTAATGCTTATATTCTTAGGAATATATATTGCTTTTATGGCAGTTGCCTTGAATTATGCCAAAGCATTTAGGGTAAAAAATCAGATAATTAATATTATTGAGCAATATGAGGGTTATGAGAAAAAGGCTTCTGATAATACTGAAGTTAAAGATATAATTGGCTCATATTTAGATAATATGGGATATAATGTTCAAATACAGTGTAATGGTGTTAGTCAAACTAATAGTTGTGATACTAGAGGATATCGTGTAGAAAGGATAGATACTAGTAAAGGAACTTATTATGCTGTTGAAACTTATATTAGATTAGAATTGCCATTTTTAAATATTAATATTACTATTCCTATTAATGGTGAAACAAAAGTAATTAAGACGTTATCTTAGGAGGAAAGAATATGAATGTTATTATTGCTAATAAATACAAAGAAATGTTAGATAGTCTTGATATTGATGTAATAAAATCTATGGATGGTGAGTTTACTGTTGATGAGATAGTAGAAAGATTTTCAAACTTTTTCTTCCAGAGAATGATTCTTGATATTACTGCAGTGAAAGACTATAAGGATTTAAGAAATATCCAAAAATTATCCGTTAATTTAGATATGGATAAGGTTATATTGTTATTAGATGATTCTAGTGAGAGCAGTTCGGCTTTATATTTATCTAGATTGATTAGTATGGGAATATATAATTTTACTAGAAATAAAGAAGGTATATTATATTTACTTAATCATCCGAATAGTTATCGTGATGTGGCACATATTCATCAATTAGAAAATCTAACGGAACAAATTAACGATCGAGTTATTACTAAAAATATGAGAATACTTGGTATTAAGAATTTAACTGATCATGCTGGGGCGACAACATTTATTTATGTGTTAAAGAAACAATTAGAGTCATTTTATAATGTTGTTGCTATAGAGGTAGATAAACATGATTTTTCATTCTTTAATGATCAAAATATGTTATCAGTAAGTTCAGCTGATTTACCTAAAACACTTATGGAACATAATAGTGTTGATGTGATACTGATTGATTTAAATAATTATGAAAGTGAAAGTGTATGTAATGATGTTTTATATTTACTTGAACCTTCTACTATTAAATTAAATAGATTAATTAGATTAAATAGAAAAGTATTTGGTAATATGGTTGGTAAGAAAATTATATTAAATAAGAGTTTGCTTGATTCTAAGGATGTTTTGGATTTTGAATATGAAGCTAAAACTAAGGTATTTTACAATATGCCACCTTTAGATGAAAGAAAAAACAATGCAACTTTAGTTAATCCATTGTTATCTAGGCTTGGTTTTGTTAAACAAGTTAAGGAAACTAAGCAAAACGATGGTAAAATATTTGGTTTATTTAAATTTTAATTAATCAAATATTGACATATATTTGTAATTATTGTATTATTATATTATAAATTAAGGAGGAAGAAATATGTTTAATATACTTGATTGTCCTGAAGGATTGGAAACAATTATTGTTTTTATTAAAAAGGGTGTTATTCCAATAATACAAATTGGTATTCCAATAGTATTAATTATTTATGGAATGATAGACTTAGGTAAAGCTGTTGTTGCTGGTAAGGATGATGAAATTAAGAAAAATCAACAATTACTTGTTAAAAGAGCTATTAGTGCTGTAGCAGTTTTCTTTGTTGTAACACTTGTTACTTTAATATTTGGTATATTTGCTAGTTCAGGTGTTGATGATGATGTATCTGGTACTGCTTCATGGCAAGAATGTTGGCAAGATGCTTAATAATTAATTAGATAGAATTAGAAGTCAAAATATTTATTTGTTTTGATTTTTTTTCTTGTTATTTTTATTTTTTTGTTTTAAAATATAAATTAATTATTTTTTTTAGGAGGTTTGATATGAAAAAAAATATTGTTAAGAATATACCTAATGCATTAACAATTATTAGATTATTATCTTCTTTTATTTCTCCAGTTTTATTTATAAATGGAAATATTATGGCTTGTATTTCTTTATATAGTTTAGGGATTATAACTGATTGTTTAGATGGTTACGTTGCTAGAAAGTTTGATGCTGTTAGTGAGTTAGGAAGAAAATTAGATGCTATTAGTGATAAAATATTTGTTTTATCAGTAATCACTTTAAGTATTATTATGGGGAATAGTATAATGCTTTTGCCACTTATTTTAGAAGGTTTAATTGCTTTTGTTAACATCGCTTTTAAATCTAAAGGTATTATATCTAAAACTAATAGAGTTGGTAAGTTTAAAACAGTTATTTTATTTCCTACAATTATATTTGGTTTAGTTATGACTAAGTTATATTCTTTAATTAATGTTTTTCTTCCTTTATTAATTTTATCTACGAGATTACAGCTTCAAGCTTTAGCTTCATATATTAATGAATATCAGTGTGAGTATGAAAAGAAAAAAGATAATAATTGTCAAGAAAATAAAATTGATAATGTAATGAATGAAGCTTATGATAGAGAAATTACTAAAGAGAAACTCATTAATTTAAAGAACGAGTTATTATATTATACTTGTAATGATATTGATATAAAATTGCCTAAAAGAAAAATTAAGTCTTTATAACTTGATTTTTTTGTTTAATTTTACTATTTCTTTAGATTTGGTGAATTGATGATTGTAATAAAAAAAATTGATACGTTCTTTTAAATAGCATATCAATTTAATGGATTAGATTAATAATTATATTAAAACATATTTTATGTTTTGGGCAAAA
>UMJX01028813.1_pt1 | contig 36247 bp, 35 predicted proteins | sample 1966131 | NCBI WGS metagenome assembly UMJX01 (sample SAMEA4836162, study PRJEB28245) | human gut metagenome | biome: gut microbiome; material: fecal sample | place: Denmark | collected 2008 | reverse complement strand
AAAACAAGTAATAATGTAATTGAAGCTACTGTAGGGAAAATAGAAAAAAAACCAAACGCACCAGTTTTAGCATCAAATATGATCCCAGTTTATTATGATGAAACAACAGAAACATGGAAAAAAGCGGATTTAGCTAATCCTAATAATACTTATAAATGGTATAATTATAATAATGGGATGTGGGCTAATGCGGTAACTGTAACAAGTTCAAGTAGAAGTAAATATTTAAATGCAAGTATAGGTACAGCAATAAGTATGAATGATATAACAACAATGTGGGTATGGATACCAAGGTTTAATGCCGCAACTCCAAGTAATTATAATGGAGGAACAAAAACAAGTCCTGGGGCAATAGATGTAACATTTGTAAAATCAAATGAAACAGCAATAGATGCTTTTACCTTTGGAAATAAAGAATTAAGTGGATTTTGGTATGCTAAGTTTGAAACAAGCCATAGTACTTTAACATCAAGTACAACTAACAATAATTTAGGATGTAGTAATGAAAGATGTAGTAATGCCAATGGAATAATAATAAAACCAAATGTAACAAGTTTAAGATATAATAATGTAAGTAATTTCTTTTTTGCAAGTAGAAGTATGGAAAAAAGCGGAAATAGTTTTGGCTTTGTAAGTACTGAAGTAGATACTCATATGAGTAAAAATAATGAATGGGGAGCAGTAGCATATTTAACCCAAAGTATATATGGAAGATGTACAAATAGTACAACATGTAGTGAAGTAGGAATAAATAATAATAGTGGTTATCTAACAGGATATGGAGCACCAGCAGGAAGTTCTAGTTCTGTAGCAAATGGAGCATATAATACAACACTTGGAAAAAATGCTTCAACGACAGGAACAATATATGGAATATATGATATGAATGGAGGAGCAGTAGAATATGTCATGGGAGTATTAGCAGATACAAATGGCAAACCAAGATCAGGATATAATTCATCATATAATTCAGGATTTACAGGAATGTTAAATGATGGAACAACATATACAGGAATAGCATTTCCAGATAGTAAATATTATAATTTATATACAGGATCATCATATACAGGTCATGCATTAACAGAAACAGCAGGTTGGTATAGTGATTTCGCTGGCTTCGTTTTTACGGGTAGCTCATGGTTCTTTCGTGGTGGCAACTATAACACTAGTGCGCTCTCGGGAGTGTTTTTCTTCAACAACCGCAATGGTGATTCAAGCAACATCAGCTCTTCGCGCCCCGTAATTTCCAATAAATAACCCCACAGGGGTATTTATTGGAAAAGAACTAGAAAACCCAAAATGAAAGAAGTAGAAATTAAGTAATTAATAAAATTTTAAGAATTATGATTAGTCATAGTTCTTTTATTTTTGATAAAAATATGGAAAAAGTGTATATTTTTTGGTATAATATTTAAGAGTTCAATTATTTAGTAATTAGAAAGAAGGAAATTATGGATAAATTAAGTAAGGAAGAAGTTTTACATGTTGCTAAACTTGCAAGATTAGAACTTAGTGATGAAGAGATAGAAAAGTATAGAAAAGATTTAAAGGATTTATTTGATGAAATAGAAAAAATACTTTTAGTTAATGAAAGTACAGATGAATTATTAATTAGTCCTTGTGATAATCCTTGTAGTTTAAGGGATAAATCTTATGTATATGAAATAGATAAAAAACCTGTTTTAGCTAATGCACCAAATGTATATGAAGATTATATCGAAGTAAGGGGTGTTTTTGATGAATAATTATTTAGATTTAGGTATAACAGAAATAAATAAATTATTGAAAGAAAAGAAAATATTACCTATTGATTTAGTTAATGAAGCAATTGATCGTATTGAAAAAAATAGTGATTTAAATTGTTTTATTACATTAAATAAAGAAGAAGCTTTAAAATGTGCTAAAGAACTTGAAAATAAAGAAGTTGATAATCTTTTATTTGGTCTTCCTATAGCCATTAAAGATAATATTTGTACTAAGAATATAAGAACAACTTGTGCTTCTAAAATGTTAGAAAATTTTGTTCCAATATATGATGCTTTTGTAATATCTAAGCTTAAAGAAAAAGGTATGATTATTATTGGAAAGCTTAATATGGATGAGTTTGCATGTGGTTCTACTAACAGGACAAGTTATTTTGGGAATGTTTTAAATCCATGGGATAAAACATGTATTCCAGGTGGTTCAAGTGGTGGTGCTGCAGCTTGTGTTAGTGCAAGACTTACACCATTTGCTTTAGGAACTGATACAGGAGGAAGTATAAGACAACCTTCTTCAATGTGTGGAATAGTAGGTTTAAAACCAACATATGGAAGGGTATCAAGATATGGCTTAATTGCTTTTTCATCTTCACTTGATCAAATTGGACCAATGACAAGAAATGTATATGAAAATGCTCTTTTATTAAATGCTATTAGTGGAAAAGATAATCGTGATTTAACAAGTTTTGATACTTGTGAAGATTTTACATCTTTAATTGGAGAAGATATAAAAGATTTAAAAATAGCTATTCCTAAATTTTATCTATCAGATATAATTAATGAAGAAATATTAAATAAATTTAATGAAGTGTGTTCTATGTTAAAAAAAAGTGGTGTAACTATTGATATTGTAGATCTTCCTTATTTAGAAAATTCAGTTAGTTTATATCAAATAATAGCACTTGGAGAATTAAGTAGTAATTTAGCTAGGTTTGATGGTATAAAATATGGTTATTCAAGTTCAAATGCTAGTTGTATGGAAGAAGTTTATACAAAAACAAGAAGTGAAGGTTTTGGGGAAGAAGTTAAAAGAAGAATAATGGTAGGATCTTATTTATTAAGTGGTGTTAATGCTAGAAAGTATTATGAAAAAGCTTTAAAAATAAGAAAAAGTATTGATAATTCTTTTAAAAATATATTTTCTTCATATGATCTTATGATAGGACCTACAACAACTTCATATGCTTATGATTTAAATAGTAATAATAATGATGCTTTAAAGAGTTTCTATGATGATATTTTAACTAATCCTGTTAATATGACAGGCAATCCTGCACTTAGTATGCCAATTGGTTTTTCTAAAAATAATTTACCAATTGGACTTCAAATAATTGGTAATAAATATGATGAAAAAACAATATATAAACTAGCAAGTTATATAGAAAAAGAACTAGATTTAAATTTAATTCCAGGAGGTTTTTATGAAAAATAGTTATGTACCTACGATAGGAATTGAAGTTCATGTTGAACTTAAGACAAATACTAAGATATTTAGTCCTAGTAAAAATAGTTACGATGAATGTGTTAATGTTAATATAAATGAAATAGATTTAGCATATCCTGGTGTTTTACCTACAGTTAATAGTGAAGTGGTTGAAAAAGCATTAAAGGCATCTTTAGCATTAAATTGTTTAATTAATAAAAAAATGCATTTTGATCGTAAAAATTATTATTATCCTGATTTACCAAAAGGTTATCAAATAACACAAAATAAAACTCCGATTGGTTATGATGGTTATGTTTTAATAAATACAAATGATGGTGTTAAGAAAATAGAAATAGAAAGAATACATATGGAAGAAGATACTTGTAAAAGTATTCATATAAATAATAAAACGCTTTTAAACTATAATAGAGCAGGTGTTCCATTAATTGAAATAGTAACAAAACCATGTATTTCAAATGGAGATGAAGCTGTTAAGTATCTTGAAGAATTAAAAGAAACTTTATTTTATTTAGGAGTAAGTGACTGTAAAATAGAAGAAGGTTCAATGAGAGCTGATGTTAACGTATCAGTTAGCAAAGATAATAAACTTGGAACAAAGTGTGAAGTTAAAAATATTGGTTCAATTTCAAATGTTAAAACAGCAATTGATTATGAAATAAACCGTCAAATAGATCTTCTTGAAAAAGGTGTAAAAATTGAAGAAGAAACAAGAAGATTTGATGCTAAAACATCTTCAACTATTCTTATGCGTAAAAAAGAAGTTGGAAATGATTATAGATATTTTCCTGAACCTGATATTCCATATTTATATTTAGAAGATTCGTATATAAATGAAGTTAAAGAAAGTATAAAACTTTTACCTAATGAAAGAAGAAATATTTATAAAAGTAAAAATATAAGTGATATTAATATAGAAAAACTAATCGCTAATAAATCTTTATCTGATTATTTAAATAAATATATAGATTTTGATATTGATTTTAAAATAGCTAGTAATATATTACTTGGTGATATAACAAGTTATTTAAATAAAAATAATATGTCTATTTATGATACTAATTTGGATAAAAACTTTGTAAATATTGTAAATATGTTAAGTAAAAATGTTATATCTTCTAAAATATTTAAAGATATACTAGAAGAAGTGTTAACAAGTAATTTAAGTGTTGAAGAAATATTAAAAGAAAAAAATATATCATTAATGTCTGATACAAGTAAACTAGAAGAAATTATAAAAAAAGTATTAAAAGAAAATGAAACATCCGTAAATGATTATAAATCAGGAAAACAAAATGCTTTAAAATTTTTTATGGGAATGATTATGAAAGAAACAAAAGGTAGTGCTAATCCTAAAATAGTTAATGATATGTTAATTGATTTACTGTCAAAGGATGTAAATTGATTATTATAAAATAATAATGTATAATAATTACATAAAATAAGGAGTGATTGATTATGAATATTAAAAAAACATTAAAAAATAATAAATATTCTTGTATAGCAATTGGTATTTTTGTTGTTGTAATTATCGCAGGATTTCTTTTATACAAACTATTATTTCCAAATACAGGTACACCAATTTATGGAAATAGGTTAGATGGAATCAACGATGTTAATTACACAAAAGATAGTTTAAATGTAATTGCAGAAAAGATTAAAGAAGAAAAGGTTGTTAATGCTGAGATTAATGAAAATGGTAAAATAATTAATGTTATTGTTACTGTTAGTGAGAAGCCTAAAAAAGAAGATGCAACTAAGTTTGCTAAAATAATTTTAGATAATTCTACTAAAGAACAAATAAATTATTTTGATTATCAATTATTTGTAAAAAGTGAAAAAGAAGATTATAAAGAAAACTCTATAATAGGATATAAAAATAAAACTGCTAAGGATTTTACATATTCTATTGGAAAAGAAAGTACTAAAAAGGAGTAATACATGAAAAAAACAAAGAAAAAAAGTCCTAAAAAAATAATAAAATTATTAATTGTTCTTTTCATTTTACTTGTTGTAGGACTTGGAATATATTATTTTTTAACAAGTGAAGATGAAGAAAATAGTTTAACAATTCTTGAAAAACAATGGATTGAAAATAATAAAGAAACATTAATTGATATTGAAGTTCCTAATAATTTAGGAATAATATCAAATAATGGTGAAGGAGTTATTTTTAGCTTTCTTGATTATTTAGAAAAAACAACATCTTTAAGATTTAATAAAATATCTTATGATTATCCTAATTATAAAGAAAATGAAACAAATATCTTATCAATTGCAACATTAAAAAATGATGCTAAAATAAAAAATAATGATATGTTAATTTTAGAAGATTCTTATGTTGTAATAGGTAAAACTTCATCATCTTATAATGATGAAAAATTTTTAAATAATACAATTATTGGAGTTTTAACTAACGATAATGATGTTGTTACTTCATATTTAAAAGAATCAAGAGTAACAATTAAAACAGGTAGTGATTATAATACCCTTGCTTCAATGTTAAAATCAGGTAGTGTTAATTATATAATTGTACCTAGATATGCTAATTTTGATTCTATTGTTAAAGGTAATAATACATATATTAATTATTATTTAAATAATTTGTCTAATAAAATAGTTTTAAGAATGAGTAATGATGAAAAGTTAAATACAATTGTTAGAAAATTATTAGAAATATGGTTAAATGATAAATATAGGAAAGATTTAGAAACTTCTTTAATTGATTATTATGAAGAAAATGGTAATATAACATCTTTAGAAAAAGCAACATTAACTAGTAAAGTATATAAATATGGTTATGTTAAAGATTTAGCGTATAACTTTGTTAGAAATAAAGATTTATATGGTATAAGTGGAGAGTATATTAATACTTTAATTAATATGACTAATATGGATGTTGAATTTGTTGAATATAAAGATAAAAATGCTTTAAAAGAAGCACTTAATAATAAAAAAGTTGATATTGCTTTTATTAACTTTAATTATGAAAATGATTCTTATAAAAAAACATCAAGTCCATTTATTGAAAAATTTGTTGCTATTAGTAAAGAGTATAAAAATATAGATAATAAATATGGTTTAGTAAATAATAAATTATATTTAAAAAATGATGATTTATTATATGAATATATTAAAAATAATATAAATGCTAGTATTAAAGAAATAAAATCATATACATCAAATATAGATTCTGATGGAATAATGATTTTAGATGAAAATGATTATTTATATTTAAAAGAAAATGAACTTAAAAATTATAAATATTTATTTAGTGATTCTTTTGATGGAAACTATCATTTTGTTATAAATAACAAAGAAGAAGTATTATATAATTTATTTAATTTTATTTTAAATAATACAGATAATAAAGAATATAAAAATATTGGTTTAAGTAATGTTATAATAACAACTACAGACGATAGTAATTTAAGAGGATTATATATAATAATACTTGCTATTATTCTTGTACCAATTATAATTAGTTTATTTAGCATAGTGGTTTTAAAAGGAACAAGAAAGTTAAAAATAACAAGAAAAGAAGAATTCTTAAAATATAATGATATGTTAACTAATTTAAAAAATAGAAATTATTTAAATGCTAATATTGAAAAATGGGATGACACTAAAGTATATCCTAGAACTATTATAGTAATAGATTTAAATAATTTAAAATATGTAAATGATAATTACGGACATGAAGAAGGAAATAATTTAATTAAAAAAGCAGGAGCTATATTAATTAATACTCAACTTGAAAAAAGTGAAATAATAAGAACTGATGGAAATGAATTCTTAATATATTTAATAGGTTATAGTAAGAGTCAAATATCTACTTATATTTCTAAGTTATCTAAAGAATTTGAAAAATTACCTTATAATTTTGGAGCTGCGATAGGTTATAGTATGATCGAAGATGAAATAAAAACAATTGATGATGCGATTAATGAAGCTACAATTGATATGAGAAAAGATAAGGAAAATTACAAATAAAAGGAGAAATTTATGAAGAAAATATTAAAAAGATTTATGGAAGTATTAAAAACGCCAGAACTTCGTATTTTACCAGGTCAACTTGCTTTTTACTTTCTTATGTCAATAATACCTATTATTATGTTAGTATTTCTTCTTGTTTCTCGTTTAACTATTGATGTTAATATAATAGAGACTCTAGAAAAAACATTGCCTGATGCTTTAGCTAAACTTTTATTACCCCTTGTAAATATGAATATTTCAAATATTCCATTTGCTATTTTATTTGTTGGTTATTTAGTTTTAGCATCAAATGGACCTAGGTCAATTTGTATTGCATCAAATGCATTATATAAATTAGAACAACCTAATACAATAGATTTATATATAAAATCATTTGTTATGACAATATTTATGATTATATTATTTATATTTATGATATTTATACCAATATTTGGTGAAACAATAATAAAATTTATATTAGATTTATTTAATTCATCATTTATCTTTTCTAAATATAAAGTTTTATATGATATAATTAAAGTATTAATATCATTTGTATTTATATATGTAAGTGTAAAAGCATTATATACAATTGCTCCTAATTCTAAAATAGAAACTAAAAAAGCAACAAAAGGAGCATTATTTTGTAGTTTTACTTGGATTATTGCTACATCAATATTTAGTTTCTACATATCAAATATAGCAAATTATACTTTATTATATGGTAATTTTGCTAACATTCTTATTCTACTTCTTTGGATATATTTGCTTGCTTATCTTTTTGTAATAGGAATGGCTATAAATATTAATGTATATTATAAAAAATAAATGGAAGTGAAAAGATGAAGGGAAATAAAATTAAAAAAAAGATAGTTGAATTTTTTAAGCAAACAAAAAAAGTAATAAAAGATAATCCTTTATTATTTGTTTTTGTTGTAGGCACTTTATTAAATGATATTCTTTTAAGAGCTTTTACAATAGGACAAATTTATAAAATATCACCTTTTGTAGTAGATTTATTTGTTACATTAATTTTTGCAAGTATTTATTTTTTAATAAAAGAAAAAAATAGATTTAAATATTTATTTATTCTTTCTATTATATCTACGATTGTTTGCATTGCTAATTCAATTTATTATAGTTATTACAGTAGTTTTATTTCTGTAACTTTTATATCTTTTGCTTTTACTAATACTGAAACAGGAGATGCTAATGTTGTAGGTAATTTATTAAAATTAAAATATTTTATTTTTATATGGTTGCCAATATGTTTATATATTGTAAATAAAAGAAAGACAGTAAAATTAAAGGAAACTTATGGTAAAGAATATTATAAATTTACTTTAAAATGGATATTAATATCACTTATTATTTGTGTTTGTAGTTTAGAATATGTAGCATATGCAAGACTTATATCCCAATGGAATAGAGAATATATTGTTAATAATTTTGGAGTTTATACTTATCAAATTAGTGATGTTTTAAAAAGCATTTCACCTTCGATGGCAAGTATGCTTGGAAGTGATAAAGCAAGAAAAGAAATAAATGATTATTATGATAACAAAAAGAATAATAATTATTATAATGAATATACAAACTTTTTTGAAGGTAAAAATGTTATTGCAGTACATGCTGAAAGTATGCAAAGAGTAAATATGGATATTAGTTTTAATGGTATTGATGTTACACCAAATTTAAATAAACTTGCTAAAGAAGGAATATATTTTAGTAATTTCTATTCTCAAGTAAGTTTTGGTACAAGTAGTGATACAGAGTTTACTATAGCAACAGGACTTCTTCCAAGTAAAGTTGGAACAGTATTTATAAATTATGCAGACAGGGAATATGTAAGTATGTATAATCTTTTAAAAGAAAAAGGATATACGACTGTTTCTATGCATGCTAATGTAGGAAATTTTTGGAATAGAAATAAAATGTATACAAAACTAGGTTATGATTATTTCTATGATAAATCTTCTTATGAAATAGATGAAACAATAGGATTTGGACTTTCTGATAAATCATTTGTAAAACAGTCAGTTCAAAAATTAAAAAAATTAGAAAAAGAAAAAGGAAAATTTTATGCAACCTTAATTACTTTAAGTAATCATACACCTTTTGAAGATGTTGATAAGTATGGAGAATATGATGTTAGCATGAGCGTTGATGGTGTAAGATATGATTATATGGAAAATACAAAACTTGGTAATTATTTTAAATCATCACATTATGCAGATGCTCAAATAGGGCTTTTAATTGAAGAATTAAAAAAAGAAAATATGCTTGATAATACAGTTATTATAATATATGGCGATCATGATGCGAGAATTGAAAAAAGTGAATGGAATAGATTTTATAATTATGATTATAAAACTTCTTCGATTAAAAGTAGTGATGATGAAAGTTATGTTGATATAGATTATTATTTTTATGAAATAAATAAAAAAGTACCATTTATTATATGGTCTAATGATGAAAAATTTAAAACAACTTTAAGTAAAGAAATAAAAGAAGTAGGGGGTATGATAGATGTAGGTCCTACAATTATGAATTTACTTGGTATTCATAATAAATATTTCTTAGGAAATGATTTACTTAATAAAGAAAATAATATTGTTGTATTTCCAAATGGTAACTTTGTTACGGATAAAGTTTACTATAGTGAACTTAAAAATGAATATAAATTATTAAAGGATGTTCCAATTGAAGAAAATTATATTGAAAATTGTAAAACATATACAGAAAAAATTTTAGATGTATCAAATGATATAATAGTGTATAATTATTTTAGGAAGGAATTATCGGAAGTGAGGTTTGAAAAAGAATGAGAGTAAAAAAAGGTGCAAAAAGATTATTTAGAATTATATTTATTACAGCAGTAGTAATTATATTAGTAGGAGTAGGTATATTAGGTTATAAAAGATTTTTTGATAAAGGAAAAGAACCAGTTAAACCTGAAATTGTAGATAAACTAGATGATTATGGATATTCATTAGAAAAAGATGCTACAAAACTAGATAAAGAAATGTTTAATGAATTAAAGAAAACATTAAATAAAGAGGAAGTAGATGAAGAAGCTTATGCTTCACTTATTGCTAAAATGTTAGTAGCAGACTTTTATAATTTGGATAATAAAGTATCTAAAAATGATATCGGTGGTGTTCAATTTATAAAAGAAGAGTATAAAAGTAATTTTATTCTTGAAGCTAGTGAAACTGTATATAAGTATATTGAACTTAATGTATATAATGATCGTACTCAAGTATTACCTATTGTAAAATCAGTAGATATTAAAAGTATAAATACAACTACATATAAATATAAAGATGTTAGTGATTCTAAAGCATATAAAGCTGTTGTTACTGTTGCTTATGAAAAAGATTTAGGTTATCCAAAAGAAGTAACTGTAGTTATGGTTCATAATAAAGATAATGCTAAAAAATTAGAAGTAATAAAAATGTATTAATTAATAAAAAAACCACAATTTTTGAAATTGTGATTTTTTTATTTTTACTATCTGTTATAGAATTCAACGATTAATGCTTCATTAATTTCTGGGTTAAGTTCACTTCTATCAGGAGTTCTAACATAAACACCAGATAAATCTTTATCATTAAATGTTACATATTCAACTCTTTTTAGTGTTTTTTCTAAAGAATCTTTAACAACTTTTAAATCTTTATCACTTTCTTTAATAGCAATAGTAGAACCAACTTTAACTCTGTAAGAAGGAATGTCTACTTTATTACCATTAACAGTAATATGACCGTGATTAACAAGTTGTCTTGCAGCACGTCTTGTTGGAGCAAATCCTAAACGATAAACTAAATTATCAAGTCTTGATTCAAGTAAAATTAAGAAATTTGTACCATGAACTCCAGATAATTTACCAGCTTCAACGAAAGTTTTATGGAATTGTCTTTCATTAAGACCATACATAAAACGAACTTTATTTTTTTCTTTTAATTGTTCTCCATATGTAGATTGTCTTCTTTTACGGTCATTTCCATGTTGACCTGGTCCATAAGGACGACGAGCAAGTTCTTTACCATTTTCAAGTAATGAAAAACCAGTACGACGAGCTTGTTTGTAACTAGAACCTGTATATCTTGACATAATTTTTCTCCTTTCGATTTATTACATAACAATCGAAATGTTATTTATAATTTTTATAGGGAGTTTTTCTTTAATACTTTCACTTAACAGCAAAGTTACTAATAATTTAAAAAACACATTATAAACTCACAAATAAATGCTGTTTCTTTTGTCTATGCAGTAATAATTATAACAAATTATATGAATTTGTCAAATAAAATGTGTATTTTTCTTATTAAATCTGATAAAATTTTAAATTAATCTGAATAATTATCAAAATAATGTTGAATTAAAACAACTGGTGTACCTTTATCTCCTGAACCTGATGTTAAATCTGCTAAAGATCCAAGAAGGTCAGTATATCTTCTTGGCGTAGTACCTAAAGATACATTTTTACCTACTAAATTTTTATTTTTATTTTTAATTTCTTCAGTTAAAGCTTTATTTAATTTTTCGCCATTTAATGAATTATATTTATTATCTGCTAAATATTTAAGTTTTAATTCATTTGGTGTTCCTTCTAGACCTTTTGTATAAAAAGGAGATACAACAGGGTCAGCAAGTTCCCATATTTTACCAACTGGATCTTTAAAAGCACCATCACCATATACCATTACTTCAATATTTTTATTGGTTTTTTCTTTTAACATTTCTTGTATTTCGTAAACAAGTTTTTCTCCATCTTTAGGAAATAATTTTAAAGTTTCATCTGTAGCCATATTAGAACCTAATAAACCATATTTAGGATTAAAACCACTTCCATTTATACTTTCTGTTAAAATATCATCAGTACCATAAACACTTTTAGCACCATTGTTTTTTAGTATTTCTTTAGTTCTTTGTCTATTATGAATATTACATACTAAAACATCTTTAGTATAATTAAGTATTTCAAGAGGATTAGTTGTAAATACATATTCAATTTCACAGTTTTCCCTTTCACAAACATCTCTAAAATATTTTACATAATCAACACCCGTAAATATATGTGTTGCTTCTTTAAAATAATTTCTATATTCTTTTTCATTTAATACATCAGTAAAGGGATTTAAATTATTTTCATAAACTAAATTTGGATCAAATAAACAATTACCAACTTCATCATCAGGATAACTTAATAACATAGTAATTTTATCCATTGCTCTTGCAATTCCTTTTAAAATTAATGAAAATCTATTTCTACTAACAGGAGTAGGTAAAACAAGTCCTATATGATTTGTATGAAATTTTCTTTTAATGTCATAACAAATATCATCCATATTAACATAATTATTTTCACATCTTGCTACAACTGATTCAGTTATAGCAACAACATCCTTATCATTGAAAGAAAAATTTCCTTCAGTACTCGCATCAAGTAGTGAATTTACTACCACTTCTTTTAAATTCATGTTTTTAGTAATAATTGGAGTTTTAATACCCCTTACTACTGTTCCTATATGTTTCATATTACACCTCACATTATAATTATATAATATATATTCTTTTTATGAAAGAAAAACTTTGAATATATTAATTTTATGTTATACTAATACATAAGAAAGAAGGATTTTTATGGGTAAGTTTTCTAATATGTTATTTATGATTGATTTATTAAATACAGGTAATAAATATTCAATAAAAGAATTATCACAAAAACTAGGTGTAACTGAAAGAATGATTAGATATTATAAAGAAGAATTGGAAAATAATGGTATTTTTATCGAATCATTTAAGGGTCCTAATGGAGGATACTTTATGCTTGATAGAGTTAAAAATTATATTTCTTTTAATAAATATGATGTTCAGTTACTTGAAAATATATCTGAAGTATTAGAAAAGAGTAACTTTCCTTTTATGAAATCTTATAAAGATTTATTAGAAAAAGTAAAAAATATGTATTCTATCGCAGAAGAAAAAAGTAAGTTTATCATAGATATAAAATCTCTTGATAATAATGAAATCTTTAATATAGTAAAATCCTCTATAAAAAAACAAGAAGCAATTAATATAGAATATAGAAATATTGATGGTACGATAAGTAAAAGAACTATTCATCCACTTCAACTTTTTAATTATAAAGATATAAATTATGTAACAGCTTATTGTGAATTAAGAAAAGATATAAGGCATTTTGAAATAGAAAGAATAGAAAACATTAAATAGTAAAGACAAAATATTTCCTTTATACTTGTTATAATTAAATTATAAATCAAGTGCAAAGGAGGAAAATAAATGAATGAGAAATACACTTTTATAGATTTAGATGGGGTTATATTAGATTCACAAGAAAGAATGCTTGAAAAAAAGAAAGAAGCAGGTTTTTTAAATCATGATGATCCTACTGAATTTGATAATTATTTTAAAATTGTTGATGATCTAGTAGGTGAATGGGATTATATACTTGGTGAGGCCAAACCAATTAATAATTCAATAGAAATAATAAAAGAATTAGAATCAATGAAAAAAAGAATAGCTATTTTGACTAAAATAAATACATTAAAGGAAATGAAATTAAAAGTAGAAATATTAAGAGATAAACAAAATATATATGTTCCAATAATTTTTGTTCCACCAGGTATTGAAAAACATGAAATAGTTATTCCAAACGGACAAATCTTAATTGATGATTCAAGAAGAAATATTTATGGTTGGAATAATCATTGTGGAAATGGGATATTATTTAATAAAAATATTGAATGTTCTACACATGATACTGTAAATAGTTTAGAATTTCTGTTAAAAAGATAATTATTCTTCTAATGCTATGAAATTATATTTTTATAAAGGTAATTTATAAAATATAATAGAGTAATTAAAATTTTTATATAAAAATTTAATACATTGACAATTGTATCATATATGATTATAATATTCTAAAAAGGTGTAATTAGATGATGTGAGTTTATAGTGTTCTCATAAAAAAACTAAATATTAATAAGGAGGAGATATAACATGAAAGAAAAATATTTAAAGAAAAATACTAAAAAAGTTATTTTACTTGCTAATTCGTGTTGTACAAGTGGTAGTTGGAAATAATCCAACTACCACAAAATTATGATATGATAGTTGAAACAGAAAATGAAATATATGAAACTGAATTAGAATTGCTACAAATAGAAATTACTGGTTGCTGTAATATGAAATGTAAGCATTGCAGAGCAGCATTTCAACCTAAGAATTATATATCGCTTGAACAGGCAAATAAAATATTTGATTTTGCCAATTCTGTAAAATCTGAAAATTTCAAACTTAATTTATCAGGTGGGGAGCCATTTATGCATCCTAAATTATATGATATATTAAAATTAGCCGTAGAAAAAGGAATTAATGAAGTTGTAATTACGTCAAATGCTTCGTTAATTACTGATGATTGGTTAAAAAAATTAAGTGAATTGAAATTTAAGTTTTTGTGCATTCAAGTTAGTATGGATAGTGTAGATGAGAATGAACATGATAAGTTTAGAAATTATCAAGGCGCATTTAAAAAATGTAATGAAGTATTGGAGAAAATAGAAAATTATTCTAATATTAATTCTTCAATAAGAATGACTGTTACTAAGGATACTATTGAACAGGTAGATAAGATGATAGAGTACGCAGTGTTAAAAAAATGCAAAATTTTAGGAATAAGTTCTGTGATTCCTTTTGGAAAAGCTCAAGATGGGAATTTATCTTTTAAAAATCACGAAAAAATGAAATTAATGGATTTAATTATAAATAAGAGAGAGCAATACAATGATAAGATAGAAATAGTAACTGAAGATCCATTAAAATTTCCTATGTTATATGATAAAAATAAATTAAATTTTAATATTGATATTACGGATTCATGTGTTTTTGGTGGATGTACTGCAGGAATTAGTAGTTTAAACATTAATTCTGATGGAAGTGTTACCCCATGCTCAATGATGGATGAATTGGTATTTAATATAAATGATTGCAATGATGTTGATGAAATGATACAAAAATACCAAAACAGTGAGATAATAAAAAAATTATTTTCAAAAAAATATTTGGGTAAATGTGGTAATTGTTATTTAAAACAGATTTGTGGTGGGTGTAGGGCTGTAGCTAAAGCATATACTGATAATTTTATGGGTTCTGATTTGAGTTGCTGGAGGAAAAATGAAAAATTATGATTCACATATTCATATTGGAACTTATGAAGAAAATAAAATAATAATACAGAACTCAGAGTATAAAAATAAATACAAATTATATAGCTTAATCAATCCTGAAATGATCAATATGCAAGAAGAATATACAAAAATGTTAGATGACTTTTTTGCAATCCCTTTGTTTTTTAAGGAAACCAATATAGAAAGATGTAATCAATTTGTAATAAATTATTGTAAAACAAATAATAAAGGTATTCCAGCTTTATTGATTGATAAAAATGATAAGTTTATTGGAGATTATAGTGTTTTATTGTTTAAAGAACATTTTTTAGTTAATGATTTTTTGGATTGGCGAGATAGAAGTAAGTTTTATGATTTTTTAAATGATAACGAAGGATATTTATTAATTCATTGTAAAGATAAAATTAGAGTTGAATATATCAAAAATTTATTGATAAATTTTCCAAAGATGAATATAATTATTGCACATTTAGGAAGAGATACATATGAAATGACAGAATTTATTAGAAATATTTTACTAGCTTTTGCAAAAAATGATAATGTATTATTTGATATATCAACAATTCATAATGTTAATAATATCTTATATGCATTAAATATTGTTGGTGAAGATAGAATACTATATGGAAGTGATTTTCCATTTGAGTATGAGAGTGTAGAAGAAATTTATTCTTTAAAAAAGAAGTTATTGAATGGTCTGAATAATAATGAACACATTTTTGTAAAAAATTTTGAAAAGATACGGAATAAAGTATATGTTAGAAAATGAACAAAAAGTTTTCGTAAAAAAAATTGAGATTCCTATGACTATTAAAGAATTAAATTCTCAACATCAATTTGTTAACTATTTAAAATCAAAAGGAGTTAACACAGCTAGAATTTTAGACCTTAACTATGATGGGTTTGATATAATTGAAAAACAAGAAGAAATAATTGGAAATCATGATATTAAAATTGATGAACTTATTAAAAATATAGCAGTATTTCATAAAATTTCAAGAAAATATGGTAAAAGTGTTTTAAAAAAAAGATATTATAATTATTGCTTTTCAATTAGAAATGTTAAGCTTGATAAGGTTTTGATGGGATATGATGAAAAGTTTTATATATACCCTATGAAGAGCTATTACGAAAATAGGAAGAATATTAGTGTTTTAAATAAGATAAGAACATTATATATAACAAGAAAATATAATAGTATGTATAATCATATAATTAGTAAATTTAATAAAAATTTATGCGTTATACATAATGATATATCATTAAATAATGTTATTAATTCTTTTGGAAAAATATATTTAATAGATTTTGATTTTTGTATTTCCAGCTATGAAGTTGTTGATATTGCAGATGCTATATTGACTCAATATAATAATATTGAAACAATTTTTTTGAATGATGAACAATTTATTAATAAGATTAAAGAAAGTTGTAATATATATGTGAATATTAATAAAATTAATATAAATTATTTGGATGTCGTGTACCAAATAGGGATAAAAATAATTTCTTTTTATTATTATATAGTTTTAAATGATAAACTTGAATTTAATAAAAGTATAAAAAATGTATACAAATTAATAAGGAGACTTGAAAAATGGATATAAAATTAAGAAAGGCAAAAACAATTGATGCAAATGATATAGTGACAATAAATATTAAGTCTTGGAAAGATACTTATAATAACGTTTTTCCAGCTGAATTTTTAAATAGTTTAGAAAATCTAAAAGATGAAACTATAAGAAAATGTGTTAGTAAAATTGATGAGTATGCCGTTATTTTAGAAAAAGAAAAAGTTATAGGGTTTACTAGGTTTGGATTAAATAAAAAAGGATATAATAATGAATATGCAGAAATATATTCATTATATATTGATTCATCATACAGGAACAAGCATTTTGGAAGAAATATATTAGAGTTTTCTTTTGATTGTTTGAGAAGCAAATATAAGTATTGTTTAATATCAACTTTGGTTGAAAATAGGGCAAATGATTTTTATTTAAAAAACGGAGGAAAATTAGTTGGAAAAGTTAATTTTAAATTATTAGATAAAGAGTATGTTGAGAATTTGTATTTGTTTGAGTTGTAATATATAAAAGTGAAATTATATTTTTATAAAGGTAATTTATAAAATATAATTTTTTCTTTTTTAAATCTATGATATACTTATATATGAAAGGATGAGTTTATATGGGAATATTTGACAAAATAAAAAATACATTTAGAAAGAATGAAAAAGAAGAAATAAATGATGTTTCTTCAAATGAAATAAAAATATATAATCAAGGATTAACTAAGTCAAGAGAAAATTTTGTGTCTAAATTAGTTAATTTAACAAATAAATATAGTAAAGTAACTGAAGAATATTTAGATGAACTAGAAGAAATACTTATCATGGCTGATATTGGGGTTAATACAGTTATGGAATTTATGGATAGATTAAGACAAAGAATTAAACATGAAAACATTACATCTACTTCTTATTTAAAAGAGATAATTGTTGATGAATTATTTATTATTTATGTTAATGGTGAAGTTATATCAAGTAAAATAAATTATGCTAGTAAAAAACCTACAGTTATTCTTTTTGTAGGAGTAAATGGTGTAGGTAAAACTACTACGATTGCTAAACTTGCTTCTAAATTAAATAAGGAAGGTAAAAAAACACTTTTAATCGCAGGTGATACCTTTAGAGCAGGTGCTTACGAGCAATTAAAGTTATGGGCAGATAAAATAGGTAGTAAATTTTATGGTAAAGAAAATAGTGATCCTGCAAGTGTTGTTTATGATGGTTTAAAAATGGCTATTGATGAAGATGTTGATGTTGTTTTTATAGATACTGCAGGTCGACTTCAAAATAAAGTTAATTTAATGAATGAATTAGAAAAAATTAACAGAGTCATTTCTTCATTTATTAGTGATGCTCCACATGAAACACTTTTAGTAATTGATGCAACAACAGGACAAAATGGTATTAGTCAAGCTAAAGAATTTAGTAAACTTATTAAAATAACAGGAATAGTGTTAACCAAATTAGATGGAACCGCTAAAGGAGGGATAGTTCTTGCAATAAAACAAGAAGTAGGATTACCTGTTAAATATGTAGGACTTGGAGAAAAAGAAGAAGATTTAATAACATTTGATATAGAAAAATATATATATGGATTATTTAAGGATATGATGTAATATGGAAAAAGAAGTTTATTTAACAATTTTATTTGATTATTATGGTAAATTATTAACAGAAAAACAACAAAAATATTTTTCTTCTTATTATTTTGATAACTTATCACTTGGAGAAATAAAAGAAAATTTACATGTTTCAAGAAATGGTATTCATAAGCAATTAAAAGTTATTGAAGAAAAATTATTACATTATGAAGATATTTTACATATGTATGAGAAAGATAAAAAAATAGAAAAAATATTAGAAAAAATAGATTCTAAAAAAGAAGTTGAAGAAATAAGAAATATTATAGGGTAGGTGGTTTTATGGTCGTGGTAATCCCAGCATACGAACCAGATTATAGATTAGAAAATTTAGTAAGTTCTTTAAAAAAAGAAAAAAATTTAAAATTAATTGTAGTTAATGATGGAAGTAGTAGTGATGATATTTTTAATAAAATTAAAGATGATGTTATAATTCTTAAACATGATATTAATTTAGGAAAAGGAATTGCTATGAAAACAGGACTTAATTATGTTTTAAATAGTTTTAAAGATGAAAGTGTTATTTTTGCTGATGCTGATGGACAACATAGTAGTGATGATATAATAAAACTTTCTTTATTAGATGATAACTTTTCATTAATAATAGGAACAAGAGATTTTAATTTAAAACATGTTCCCTTTAGTTCTAAATTTGGTAATAGAATAACATCTTTAATTGTATATAATAAGACTAAAAAATATATAAAAGATACACAGTCAGGATTAAGATTAATTCCATATAAATATATAAAAGATATTATTAATCTTGAAGGAAGTAGATATGAATATGAGATAAATATTTTATTATATTTTTTAAAGAACGATATTAGTATAAAAGAAATACCTATTACTACGATATATGAAACAAAGAAAAATGAAACATCACATTATAGATGTATAAAAGATTCTTTAAGAATATATAAAATAATAAGAAATGTAAAGATATGACTATTGTTAAAAAATGGTAATAAAATTATTGACATGGTGTGGTTATATTATATAATAAACTTATAAAATTAATATCATTTAATTAGGAGGAATTTTTATGAAAAAAACTGTTGTGGGGATTTTGATTGGAATTATTTTATGTTGTTTAGTATTTTTAGGATATGAATTATTAAACAAAAAAGAGGATAATAAACCTAATAAAGATAATAATACAAAAGAGGAAGTAAAATTATCTTATTATCCAAATGATGGTGTTGTTGGTGTTTTACTTGATAGTAAAGAAGAAAAGGATTCGGATGGAAATGTTATTAATGTAAAAACAGATTATAGTAATGCTATTTCTATTTCAAATGAAACAAATAAATTATACATAAAGGATAAAAAAGTATATTTAGGATACGACAATAATGAAATACCAGTTATAGGTATTGAAGGTACACCTGTTGAAGTTTCTGTAAAAGTAGGTACAGCTTATTATACATTTGCAGTATTAGATGATAAGGGTAATCTTTATTATTCTTCATCAAATAAACAATTTGCTTATGGTGAAATAGTTGATGGTGAAATGAAACTTGTAACAAATATTAATATGACAAAAGTAGCATCAAATGTAAAAACTCTTATGTATCAAGTAGGAGGTTATACAAGTATTTCTACAGAAATAATGTTTAAAGATGAAAATAATAATGTTAAACATTTAGGCAGAAATACAACTGGTTTTGTTATTTCAAATGAAAATATAACTGATCCATTTGCTAAATAAAAGTTGAAAAGATTGTTATTAAAAATAGTAACAATTTTTTAATAATTCAATTGACAAACATTTGTTTTATGTGATAGTATTGAGTTATAGAAAAAGAAATATAGATAAAAAACAATAAATGATATATAATTAAGTTGGGAGTTGATGTGTATGTATTTTTATATAAAAGGAAAAGTAGTAGAACAATATGGAAGTTTTATTGTATTAGATAATAATAATATAGGATATTTAATAAATGTTGCTAATCCATATTCATTTGAACTAAATAAAGAATATGAAGTTTATATATATCAACATATAAAAGAAGATGAAAATAGTTTATATGGATTTAAAACACTTGAGGAAAAAGATTTATTTTTAAAACTTATTAGTGTAAAAGGAATTGGGCCTAAAATGGCACTTCCTATTTTAGCAACTGGTAGTATAAATGGAATAGTAGATGCGATAGAAAGGGAAAATATATTATATTTAAAAAAATTTCCTAAAATAGGAGAAAAAGTTGCAAGACAAATTATTCTTGATTTAAAGGGTAAGATTAAAATAGAGGGGATAGAAGTTCAAGATAGTAATTATGAAGAATTACAAGAGGTGTTAAAGGGACTTGGTTATAAAGATAAAGATTATAAGAATATTATAAATAAAATTGATAATAATTTACCTATTGAACTTCAAGTAAAAGAAGCATTAAAATTATTACTTAAGTAGGAGGATGTTATGAACGAAATGATTGAAGAAAAAGAAATTGATGTACAAAATATAAGACCATCTAAAATAAATGAATATATCGGGCAAACAGAAGTAAAAGAGAATATGAAAATATTTATTGAAGCTGCGAAAATGCGTGGTGAAAGTTTGGATCATGTTTTATTATATGGTCCTCCAGGACTTGGAAAAACAACAATGGCTTATATAATTGCTAATGAACTTGGTGTAAATATAAAAACAGCAAGTGGACCATCAATAGAAAAAAGTGGAGATTTAGCTGCTATTTTATCAAGCTTAGAACCAGGTGATGTTTTATTTATTGATGAAATACATCGTATGCCAAGATTTATTGAAGAAATTCTTTATCCTGCGATGGAAGATTTTACTTTAGATATTGTAATTGGTAGTGAAGGACAAACAAGAAATATTAAAATAGATTTACCACCTTTTACTTTAGTTGGAGCAACAACAAGAGCAGGAGATATAACTAATCCTTTAAGGGATAGGTTTGGTATTATAAATAAACTTCAATACTATACAGAAGATGAGTTAACATTAATTGTAAAAAGAACAAGTAAAGTTCTTAATTTTGAAATAGATGATGATGCTGCTATCGAAATAGCAAGAAGAAGTCGTGGTACTCCAAGAATTGCTAATAAATTATTTAGAAGAGTAAGAGATTTTGCTTTAGTAGAAAATAAAAATCATATTGATATTGACATAACTAATAAAGCATTAGATCGTTTAAAAATAGATAAAATAGGTCTTGATGAAACAGATAAAGAACTTATTTTAACAATTATAGATAAGTTTAATGGTGGACCAGTTGGAATAGAAACACTTGCTACATCTTTAGGAGAAGAAACGAGTACAATTGAGGATATGAACGAACCATATTTAATTCAAATAGGGTTATTAAAAAGAACAAATAGAGGTAGAATAGCTACAGAAAAAGCTTATAGTTATTTTAATAAAAATTAGTATAAGGTTGAATTTTATGTTTTATTTTGGTAAAATTTGTATTAGTAATATACTTATGTGGAGTTGGTTTTGTGAGAAAAGATAAAGTTATTATAATAATTATATCAATACTAGGTGTTTTGTTTCTTGGAATGGGGATTACTTTATTATACTATTATGAGATGATTAAAATAAAAAGTGTTGAAATAGTTGATTATGATAAACAAAATGATAAAGTTAGTATAGATGTTTATATTGAAAATAAACTTCCAATAAACATTTATTGTGCTATTAGTAAAGAACAAGATATTGAAAAATTGGAATTTATTAAAGCAAATAATAATGTCTGTAGTTTTAATGAAGTTTATGATGATTATTATATATTTTTAAAATATAATAAAGAAGTAAAAGAATATGTTAATATTAATGATGTAACAGATAAGGTATTAGAATTTAGTGTTGATAAAAATTGTTATGATATAACAAAAGGATTAGACACAAAAATATCATATGTATTAAAAATGTATGGAAATTGTGATATATCTTGGGATAGTTTTGATGATTCTGTTTTAAAAATAGAAGATGATACTTTAATAGGAATTAAAAATGGTAAAACAAAAGTAGTTGGAAAAGCTCTTGATAAAGAGGTTTGTTTTGATGTTAATGTAAAAGCTTTAACTGTAGAAATGCCTAAACATTTTGACTATGATAAAAGTTATTTAACTTGTAATAGGTATTCTAGTAAGGAAGCTAAAGATTTAGATAAATTGCTTTTTAAAAGAATAGAAGAAGCCGGTGGTTATAAAACGCGAGCAGCAGTAGTGGCAGCAGCAAGGTTTTTGACTTTAGAATTTCCATATCGTATAGATTATTTTTTTGAAAATGGAAGGGTAAATAGTTCAGGAGCTAATTATGCAGATGGTGAAGGTAGATATTATCATGTTGGACTTTATTTAAATAAAGATAAATTTTCTTCGATAAAGTATACTTTTGCAGGTCCTGTAATATGGGGATGTCCTTTAATGAATTATGAAGATTATGGTTGGAAATATATTAGTGGTAGACCAAATTCAAATGGACTTGATTGCAGTGGATTTGTAGCATGGGCTTTATTAAATGGTGGTTATGATGTTGGAGATCGTGGAGCAGGTGAAACACCAGATTCAGATTTTCAAATGACAGATTTAGGTAAAAGAGTAAACGTTACTAAAGAACTTATTGATTCAAATGTAGTAAAAGCAGGTGATCTTATTAATTGGTGGGGACATATAGGAGTAATCGTAGGAATTGATAACGATACATATTATGTTGCAGAGTCTTTGGATTTTTATGATGGCTTAGTTGTAAAAGAATATAAAAAAGAAAAAATGCCAACTGCATGGACTTATATAATGCTTATGGATTCTGTTTATAAAAATGATGGTAATTATACAAGTATGTGGTATTAATAGTTTTTTTAATGGTTATTGTGTTTTTAATTTTGCCTTGAAGATATAAATAAAATGTGATATAATTTGTCACAGAAAGTTGTTAAGGAAAGGGAACTACTTTTAGTAGTTTTTTTAAATAATATGAATATTGAAGAATTTAATTATGATTTACCAGAAGAGTTAATCGCACAAACACCTTTAGAAAATAGATCAGCATCTCGTTTAATGGTTGTTGATAAAAAAACAGGAAAAATAAAACATGAAACTTTCAAAAATATTGTTTCATATTTTAATGCTGGAGATACACTTGTTTTAAATGATACAAAAGTATTACCTGCAAGATTAATCGGAGAAAAAGAAAATACAAATGCAATAATTGAAGTGCTCCTTTTAAAAGATTTAGGAAATGATACATGGGAATGTTTAACTAAACCTGCTAAAAGGATAAAAGAAAATACAATTGTATCATTTGGAGATGGTTTGTTAAAAGCTAAGTGTGTTGGTGTATTTGATGAGGGAATAAGGCATTTTAAACTTATTTATGAAGGAATACTTGTTGAATTATTAGATAAGCTTGGAACAATGCCTCTTCCACCTTATATTCATGAAGAATTAAAAGATCAAAATAGATACCAAACTGTTTATGCTAAAAATTTAGGTAGTGCTGCTGCTCCAACAGCGGGACTTCATTTTACAAAAGAATTGCTTGATGAAATAAGAAAAAAACATGTTAATGTTGTCTTTATAACACTTCATGTTGGACTTGGAACATTTAGACCTGTTAGTGTTACTAATATTAAAGAACATCATATGCATAGTGAGTATTATGAAATGAGTGAAGAAGTAGCAAATATTTTAAATGAAACAAAGAAGAATGGTAAAAGAATAATAAGTGTAGGTACTACATCTACAAGAACGCTTGAAACAGTAATGACTAAATATAATACATTTAAAAAATGTTTTGGTAATACAGATATATTTATATATCCAGGATATAAATTTAAAGCAGTTGATGTTCAAATAACTAATTTTCATTTGCCAAAGTCAACTTTAGTTATGCTTGTAAGTGCTTTTGCAAGTCGTGAAATAATACTTAACGCTTATAAAGAAGCAGTAAAACAAAAATATAGATTTTTCTCTTTTGGAGATTCAATGTTGATAGGAGATTTTGATAATGAGTAAAATGGAATTTAATTTATTACATAAAAACAATAATGCAAGATATGGAATAATAAAAAGTAAATATGGCGAGTTTGAAACACCAATGTTTATGCCTGTTGGAACAAGAGCAACAGTAAAAACATTATCACCTGAAGAGTTATATGATTGTAATACAGGAATTGTTCTTGCTAATACATATCATTTATGGTTAAAACCAGGTGAAGATATTGTAAATAAAGCAGGTGGTCTTCATAAATTTATGAATTACAATAGGCCAATGCTTACAGATTCAGGTGGCTTTCAAGTATTTAGTTTAGCTAAACCAAAAGATATAAAAGAAGAAGGGGTAACTTTTAAAAGTCATATTGATGGAAGCAAATTATTTTTAACTCCTGAAAAAAGTATTGAAATACAAAATAAACTTGGAGCAGATATAATTATGTCGTTTGACGAATGTCCATATTATCCTTGTACATATGATTATATGAAACAAAGTGTTGAAAGAACTATTAGATGGGCAAAAAGAGGAAAAGAAAAACATAGTAATCCTGATCAAATGCTATTTGGAATTGTTCAAGGTGGAGAATTTAAAGATTTAAGAAAATACAGTGCTGAAAAAACTGTAGAAATGGATTTTGATGGTTATTCAATTGGTGGTACAAGTGTTGGTGAAGATAAAAAAACAATGTATGAAATGATAGACAATTGTATAAATTATTTACCAGAAAATAAATTAAGATATTTAATGGGAGTAGGAGAACCTATTGATATACTTGAAGGTGTTACGCGTGGTGTTGATTTATTTGATTGTGTTTTACCTACCAGAATAGCAAGACACGCCAATGCTTTTACAAGAACTGGTAAAATTAATTTAAAAAATGCTAAATATAAAGAAGATTTTACCCCAATTGAAATATCATGTGATTGTTATGCTTGTAAAAATTATACTAAAGCATACATTAGACATTTAATTACAGTAGATGAAACTTTCGGTCAAAGACTTTTATCTATTCATAATATAAGATTTTTAACAAAAATGATGGAAGAAATAAGACTAGCAATAAAAGATGATAGATTTTTAGAATATAAAAGTGAATTTTTAGAAAAATATAATGCAAAAAAATAATTTTATAGTATAATAATTAAAAAGGTGGTGAAAGTATGACAATGGAAATTAATGTTAAAGATGAAATGGTAATGAAATTATTACATTATTTTATAACAGAAAAAAATTATAATCCAGTTGTTCTTCATGGAGCACAAGATGAAATATGGTTAGAAAATATGGATAATGAATATAAAATAGTCCGTATCGTATCAAATTATATTCATAATAACGAACAATTAGATTTTGATTTATTTAAAACCAAAAGAATAGTTAATAATATAAAAAAGAAAACATTTAATTTTAATATGAATGTTTTAAGTATATATGTTGATTTAGGAGATAATGTTAATTTAGATTCTAATAAAAATAATACAATAACTTGTGTTAATATAAATAATGAAAAAGATATAAATAAATATGAAGTGTTTAAGAATTATTTTACAGATATAAAAAATAAATTAGTTTTTAATGAAGATGGAATGGAATTATTTATGAAGATAACATCAGATATTGCTAAGAAAAATCAAGAAGAAAGTGAAAAAGCAGAAAGTATTTTTAAACCAAAAACTCCTTATATAACATATATTTTAATAGCTATAAATGTTTTAGTGTTTTTATATGGTGTACTATTTGATAAAACAGCTTTACTTATAAACTTATTTTCAACGCATGGGCCAAGTATCGTTCACGGAGATATTTATCGTATTTTTACTGGTGCATTTGTTCATATAGAGTTGTTTCATATTTTATTTAATATGTATGCTTTGTATATTATAGGAAGTCAAGTTGAAAGTTTTTATGGAAAAATAAAATATTTATTTATTTATTTTTTCAGTATCATAATATCTAGTTTATTGTCAATTATGTTTAATGGTAATATTCCTAGTATCGGAGCAAGTGGTGCTATTTTTGGACTATTTGGAGCAATGTTATATTTTGGCTATAATTATAGAGTATATTTAGGTAATACTATAATTAGACAAATGTTACCAATCATTATCATAAATCTTTTAATTGGTTTTGCATCAACTGGAATTGATAATTTTGCTCATATTGGGGGATTAGTTGGAGGAATACTTTCATCAATGGTTGTAGGATTAAAATATAGAGAAAATGTAAACTTAAGAATTAATGGTATAGTAATAAGTATTATGGTATTAGGGTTTTTAATATATGTAAATTTCTTTGTAGCAGTATAAAAAAGTTCAAATTTTGAACTTTTTTTCATATATATTGTTTTTTCTCATAAATTTAAATGAAAGAAAAAGGAAAGTGAGTGAAATAATATGGATAAACAAGAAATAATAAAAAATATTGCTTTAAGAACGGGTGGAGATATTTATTTAGGTGTAGTCGGAGCAGTAAGAACAGGTAAATCAACTTTTATTAAGAAAGTATTAGAAAATTTAATAATTCCTAATATTAGTGATGAATTTGAAAAGAAAAGAGCTCTTGATGAAACTCCACAATCATCTGGTGGAAAAACAATTATGACAATTGAACCTAAATTTGTTCCAAATAACGTTGCTAAAGTAAAAATAGATGACCTTGAATGTAATATGAGGCTTGTTGACTGTGTAGGTTATGTTATCGATAATGCTAAAGGATATGAAGATGAAAATGGTCCAAGAATGGTTAAAACACCATGGTATACTGATGAAATACCTTTCGTGGAAGCTGCTGAAATAGGAACAGAAAAGGTTATAAAAGATCATTCTACAATAGGAATTATTGTTACAACAGATGGTTCAATTGGAGAATTTAATAGAAATGATTATGTAAAAGCAGAAGAAAAAGTCGTTCAAGAATTAAAAAGTATAAATAAACCATTTATAATTGTTCTTAATTCAACTACACCAAATAGTAATGAAGTAAGATCTCTTGCAGAATCTTTAAAAGAAAGTTACAATGTACCAGTATTACCAATGGACGTATTAAATATGAATGAGAAAGATACATTTGATATTTTAAGGGAAGCTTTATATGAATTTCCTGTGTGTGAAGTTAAAGTTGAACTTCCAAGTTGGATAGGAATATTAAAAAAAGAACATTATGTTAAAAAAGCTTATATTGAATCAATAAAAGAAAGTGTTGTTGAAGTTGATAAACTTCGTGATGTTGAAAGTATAACAGGACATTTTAAAGATAATGAATATATTTCAAATGCATATATGTCAAAAGTTGAACCATCAACAGGAACAGTTATTGTAAAACTTGAAGCTCCAGACGAATTATTTACAAATGTTTTAAATGAAATGATGGGACAAGATATAACAACAAAAGCTGACTTACTTGCGATGTTTCAAGATTATAAAGAGTCTAAAGAAGAGTATGAACAAATAAAAACAGCACTTAAAATGGTAAAAACAACAGGCTATGGAGTAGCTAATCCAACCCTTAGTGATATGAAACTTGATACTCCTGAAATTACAAAACAAGGAAGTAGATATGGAATTAAACTTAAAGCAACTGCACCATCAATTCATATGATTAGGGTAGATGTAGAAAGTACATTTGAACCAATTATAGGTAGCGAAATGCAAAGTAAAGAGTTAATAGATTATCTAATGAAAGGTAGTGAAACAGATCCTAAAAATATTTGGAACAGTGAAATATTTGGTAGAAGTTTAGATGTTATCGTTCAAGAGGGTATTCAATCAAAAATAGCAATGATGCCTGAAAATATTAGATATAAAATTCAACAAACAATGTCTAAGGTTGTAAATAAAGGTTCAAACAATTTAATAGCAATAGTAATATAAAAAGAATGAAAAAATCATTCTTTTTTTGATGCGACATAGTTAAATAACTTGACTTTGTAGATACTAATTGTTATTATATGTATATAAAATAAATATTTTAAAAAGAGGCGTAGTATATGGAAAAAATAAGTATTGTTGTTCCCGCATATAATGAGGAAGAAAGTATTCCTTATTTTTATGAGGAAATAAATAAGGAATTTAAAGAATTAAAACAAGAGTTAGAACTTATATTTGTTGATGATGGAAGTAAAGATAAAACTCTTGATGTAATTAAAGGATTAACAAAAGATAAACGTGTAAAATATGTTTCGTTTTCTAGAAACTTTGGAAAAGAAGCAGCTATGTGGGCTGGACTTAATGCATCAACTGGAGATTATGTTACAATAATGGATAGCGATTTACAAGATCCACCTTCACTTTTAAAAGAAATGATTAGACTAATAAAAGAAGAAGGATATGATATTGTAGGTACACGTAGGGTAACTCGTAAAGGTGAACCAGTTATTCGTAGTTTTTTTGCTCGTATGTTTTATAAAATTATAAATAAAATGAGTAAAGTAGAAATGGTTGATGGTGCTAGAGATTTTAGATTAATGACAAGACAAGTTGTTAATAGTGTTTTATCATTAAAAGAATATAATCGTTATTCTAAAGGATTATTTAGCTTTGTTGGGTTTAAGACAAAATGGTTAGAATATGAGAATATTCAAAGAGTTGCAGGAGAAACAAAATGGTCTTTTTGGAAACTTTTATTATATGCAATTGACGGTATTGTGGCATTTACAACTATCCCATTAACAATTGCTATTGCTATTGGTTTTATTTTCTGCTTAATTGCTTTTATAATGATAATTGTAGTTATTGTGAAAACCCTTGCATTTGGTGATCCTACAACAGGATGGCCTAGTTTGGCTTGTATAATATTCATGGTTAGTGGGATTCAACTTTTGTGTATTGGAGTTATTGGTGAGTATTTATCTAAAATGTATTTAGAAGTTAAAAATAGACCAATATATATTGTTAAAGAATCAAATATGGAGTAAAAGTATGAAAGAATTATTAAAAAAATATAGTGAAATTATTCGTTATTTAATTATTGGAGTATTAACTACTATGGTTAGTTTAGGTGTATATTATATTTTAACTTTAACAATTTTTGATCCTAAAAAAGCAATTGAACTTCAAATAACTAATATTATATCTTGGATAGCATCAGTAACATTTGCTTATTTTACTAATCGAAGTTTTGTGTTTCAACAAACACAAAAAATGTCTTTAAAAGAAGCGGTTAATTTTTATTTATCTAGGTTATCTACTTTAGGAATAGATATGATAATGATGTATATTTTAGTAACGTTACTAGGTTTTAATGATAAAATAATTAAATTAATCGTTCAAGTGGTGGTAATTGTATTAAATTATGTTTTTAGTAAGTTTTTTGTTTTTAATAAAAAAGAGGTAAAGTATGAAAAATAAATGCTTAAATTATTTAATTATAATTATATTTGTTTTATTTGGAGTTTTATTAACAACAAGATTTACTAATGTTTTCGGATCTAATACTGATTGGATTAATCAACATACAGTTATACCAGAATACTTTAGAACATTATTCTATGAAACAGGTAAAATTTTACCTAATTTTTCTTTAAATTATGGAGCAGGTCAAAATATTTATAATTTGTCTTATTATGGATTTTTAAGTCCTATTATTCTTTTATCATATTTATTTCCTTTTATAAGTATGGTAAATTATATAACTATTACAAATATAGTAATAATTATTATATCAGGTATATTATTTTATAATTTTTTACAAAATCATAAGTTTAATAACATTTTAAGTTTACTTGGGGCGTTGTTACTTGTGTTATCGGCTCCATTTATTTTTCATATGCATAGACATATTATGTTTGTTAACTATATGCCATTTTTAATTATGGCTCTTATGGGTGTAGATAATTTATTTAATAAAAACACAAAAACATTATTAATTATAAGTATATTTTTAATGATTATGACAAGTTACTATTATAGTGTTGGTGGAATAATTGTTGTAGGAATTTATTTTATATATAGTTATTTTAAAATAAATGATAAATTTGTTTTTAAAGATTTTATAAAAAAATTAGGAGTTTTTATTATTATTGTTTTGATTTCAATATTAATGGCTAGTATTTTACTTGTACCTACATTATATACCCTTTTACAAGGAAGAGGGCAAAGTGAAACAAATATAGATTTAGTAAAAATATTGATTCCTAATTTAAAATTTTCTAAAATTTTTTCAGGTACATATGCAATAGGATTAACTGTTATTTCTTTTATATCTATACTATATTTATTTTTTACCAAAAAGAAATATAATATAATAACAGGATCATGTGTTTTATTAATCTTATTTATGCCATTTTTTAGATTTTTATTAAATGGTGGTTTGTATTTAAGAGAAAAATGTTTTATTCCTTTTATTCCATTATGTATATATTTTATGATAGTTTTCTTAAAGGATTTATTTGAAAATAAAATAGATATTAAAAAATTTATAATTTATTTATTGTTTATATTTTTAATTCTTTTTCCTTTTAATGTTAAATCATATTCGTATATAATATTAATTTGCTTTTTATTAGTATTATTATTATATAACAAAAAGCATAATATAAAATTAGTTATGGGGTATATTCTATTTGTTTTTATAACCATATTTGTTATTGAAAACTTTCATGAAGAAAATGTTAGTAAAATATTATATAACGATATATTTAATCCTCAAATAGAAGAAAAGATAAATAAAATATTAGCAAGTGATAAATCATATTACAGAATGAATAATTTAAATTATCCAACAAAAATAGTTAATAAAATATATAGTTCTAATTATTTTACAACAAATATTTATTCGTCAACTTATAATAATTATTATTTGAATTTTGTACGTAATGTTTTTGGTGGAAGTGTGGCTGATTATAATTACTTTCTAGTATCTGGGAATAATAATTTACTTTTTAATTCATACATGGGAGTAAAATATTTATATTCTAAAATGGAACTAAAACAAGGATATATTAAATTTGATGATAATATATATTTAAATGAAAATTATTATCCTTTGATTTATGCAAATAGTAATATTGTAAGCCAAAATGATTTTGAAAAATATAAGTATCCTTATTCAAATGAGTTGTTAATGAAAAATGTCGTTTCAAATAAAAATAGTAATAATAATATTAATAAATTTGATATTAAAAAGATTAATTTAGATTATACTTTAACATATAATGATGGCGTAAAAATTAAGAAGCTTGATGAAGGATATTTGCTTACAGTAGAAGATACTGGAAAACTAGAATTAAATTTAAATCAAAAGTTAATAAATAAAATATTATTTATAATTCTTGAAGGCCTTGAAAAAAATAGTTGCAGTTATGATAATATAAATATGACTATTAATGATGTTTCAAACATTTTAACATGTAAAACATGGCCATATGATAATAAAAATAATACTTTTAAATTTGTTATAAGTGAAGATAATTTGGATAAGTTAACAATTAATTTAACAAAAGGAACATATAAGATAACCAATATTTCAACATTTGTTTTAGATTACGAAGATTTTAAAAATTGGAAAGAAGATATAAAACCATTTAATATAACTTCATTTAATAGTTCTTTAATAAAAGGAAATATAACCATAGATAATCCATCTTATTTAGTAACTAGCATTCCTTATGATAAAGGATTTAAAGTTGTTGTAAATAATAAAGAAGTATCTTATGAAAATATAAATAATGGATTTTTAGGAATATATTTAGAAAAAGGTAATTATGATGTTGAAATAACTTATAAAAGTCCTTGGCTAAATATAGGAAAATTATTAAGTTTTATAGGGATAATTAGTTTTATAACAATTGTTTTAATAGAAAGAAAAAATAAAATAAAAAAATAAGAGTCTTAATTGACTCTTATTTTGTAATCATTTTTAATTCAGTTTGACTACTATAGATATTAATTTTAACTTTTAAATTACCACCTGTAATAACTGCTTGATGGTTACCATCATCTGTTTCAGTTATATTAACATCACTTGTATCTTTTGGTGAATACCACATTCTAAATCTATAATATCTTTTTTTAGCAGTAGAACCATTTACAAATTCAAAATTATTTAAATAAAGTAAATAGTCATTTGAAGTAGCATCATATTTAAATGTTTCTAAATTAAATGGTGTTAAATCACTTATATAAGTTGGATTAACGATTTGACTTTCACTTGCAATAGTAGAAGTATCATTTTCTGCTTGGGTTAAATTTACTTTTACATTATCTTTATTTAATGTACTTGTAGGATCTACAGTAAAATAAATATAATAATACAATTTTATTGTACCTGTTGCTGTAACATTTAAATTAAATCCAAAATAGTTTTCATTTGCAATACCTTCTTCATCTGTCATACTTGAAGCATTTTGTAAATTAATAGCATTTTCGTTTTCCGTGTATGAAAAATTAATAACACCAGTAGTTATTTTATTTTCACTATTACTATGAATTACTGCAGTAAAAAACGCATATGATATTCCTAATATAAGTACTGATAATAATATTACTATAATTATTGTAATAATAGTTTTTTGTTTTTTTAAATGATTTTCTTTTTCCATATTCGTACCTTCCTATTCAATAAAATAATAACATATTATTTTATTTTTATCAAACATATAGAATAAATTTTATAAAAAATGTTAAATTTTAATAAAAAATAGTCAAATTTCTTGATTTTGCAAGTTATCTATGTTACTTTATATATGTAAGCATCGTATGAAAATAAATTGCTTATAAATTTATAGGGAGGTAAATTTAAATGAAAAAAGTAGAATTAGTTGAAGCAGTAGCTACAAAAGCTGGACTTACAAAAGCAGATGCAGCTCGTGCAGTAGACGCAACATTTGAAGTAATTACAGAAGCACTTGCAAAAGGAGATAGAGTACCACTAGTTGGATTTGGAACATTTGCAGTTTCAAAAAGAGCAGCTAGAACAGGACGTAATCCTCAAACTGGCGCTGTAGTTAATATCGCTGCAAGAAACGCTGTTACATTTAAAGCTGGAGCAGCATTAAAAGAATCTGTAAATTAGTAAGAAGCCTTAGGGCTTTTTTCTTTTTATTCTTTTTTTATTTTATATTTTTTGTTATAATTAATATGAAGGGAAGTACATTATGAATGATAAGATAAAAGAAATATTAGAAATGATAACTAATAAAGGTTTTAAAGCTTATGTTGTGGGAGGTTATGTAAGAGATTATTTAAGAAAAATAAAAACAAATGATATTGATATATGTACTAATGCTAGAGTAAAAGATTTAATGGAAATATTTAAAGATTATAAAGTTACACCTTTAGAATATGGTAATATTTTATTAGAAACAAAAGATTATTTATATGAAATAACAACTTTTAGAAAAGATATAGATTACATTAATAATAGAAAACCTATAATTGAATATGTTGATACTTTAGAAGAAGATATAACAAGAAGAGATTTTACAGTTAATTCTATATGTATGGATAAAGATGGTAAAATAATAGATTTATTAAATGGAAAGAAAGATTTAAATAAAAAAATAATTAGAACAATTGGAGATCCTTATTTTAAAATAAAACAAGATTCTTTAAGAATACTTAGAGCTATTAGATTTGCAAGTTGTTTAAATTTTAAAATAGAAGATAATTTAAAAAATGCTATTAAGGAAAACAAAGATTTACTTAAAGATTTATCTTATGAAAGAAAAAAAGAAGAATTAACTAAAATATTTACAAGTGATAATAAAGCTTATGGTATAAAACTTTTAAAAGAATTAGATTTACTAGAGGTGTTAGAATTAACTAATATAGATAATGTATTAAGAACAAAAGATTTAATAGGTATGTGGAGTACAATTACAATAAATGATAATTATCCATTTACTAAAAAAGAAAAAGATCTTATTAATAATATAAATAAACTTTTAAAAGAAGATTTAAATGATATATTTGTATTATATAAAACAGGTTTATATGAAATTAATGTTGTATGTGATTTAAAAAAATTATCTAAGAAAAAATATAGTAATAAATATGAAAAATTAGTAATTAAAGCAAAAAATGAAATAGATATAACAACTGAAGATATATGTATATTATTAAATAAAGAACCAGGTTGTTTTTTAAAGGAAATATATAGTGATTTAGAAAAAAATATATTACTTAAAAATATTAAGAATAATAAAGAAGAAATAGAAAAATATATATTAAATAACTATAAATAATGTTATAATAAAAGGAGTTTTTAGGAGAGTGATTTATGAAAACAAATAATATATTAGATATAATGAAAACAAATAATATAGTTATACCAAGTTATTTGTTAAAAACTTATAAAAAACTTAATTTAAGTGAAAAAGAGTTGATTTTTTTATCTTATTTAATTACATTTAATGATAAAATATTATTTGATATAAATAAGTTTTCTATTAGTACTTCACTTAGTATACCTGAAATAATGGAACTTATAGATAGTTTAATATCTAAAAATATTATAATAATGGTAACAGATAAAAAAGAAACTGGTATGATAAGGGAATATTTAGATATAAGTAGTTTATATGATAAAATAATTGTTATGACATTAAATGACAGTGAAAATGAAATTGTTAATAAAGATAATTCTAATATATATGATGTTATAGAAAAAGAATTTGGTAGATGTTTAAGTCCTATTGAATATGAAACTATAAAAGGATGGTTAGATTCTAATATAAGTGAAGATTTAATTAAAGAAGCATTAAAAGAAGCTATTTTAAATGGGGTTAATAACTTAAAATATATTGATAGAATTTTATATGAATGGAATAAAAAAGGATATAAAACACCAAGTGATGTTGTTAAAAAAAGACAAGTAAAAGAAGAAAAAATTGATTTATTTGATTATGATTGGTTAGATGAAGAATGAATAAAGAAAAAGAAATTTTAAATTATTTAAATGAAATAATACCTAATCCTGTTTGCGAATTAAATTATAATAAAGATTATGAATTATTATTAGCAGTAATGTTAAGTGCACAAACTAAAGATGCTAGAGTAAATAAAGTAACAAAAGTATTATTTAATAAATATGATAGTTTAAAAAAATTAAAAGAAGCAAATATAAAAGATATAGAAAATATTATAAAAGAACTTGGAAATTATCATAAAAAAAGTGAAGCTGTTATAAACATTGCTAAAATATTAGATGAGAAGTATAATGGTAAAGTAATTAATAATAGAAAGATTTTAGAAAATTTACCAATGGTAGGAAGAAAAACAACAAATGTTGTTTTAAGTGAATTGTTTAATGAACCTACTATCGCAGTAGATACTCATGTAGAAAGAGTAAGTAAAAGATTAGGGTTAGTTAAAAAAGATGATGATGTAATAAAAATAGAAGAAAAATTAAAAAGAAAATTTGATAAGAATATATGGAGTAAATTACATAAACAATTTGTATTATTTGGAAGGTATTATTGTACTTCTAAAAAACCAAGTTGTAATAAATGTAAATTACAAATATATTGTAAGAAAGAATTTTAAAAAAGTTCTTTTTTTTATAATAAATATATGTTAAAATTAATATGAAAGATAAAGGAGCGTATATATTATGAAAAATGTTAATAAAAAAGAATTGTTTATAAAATTAATACCTTTATTTATAACTTTATTAAGTTGTATTATATTAGTAAGTTATGCTTATTATAAAATAAAATTAGAAGGACAAAAAACACATT
>UMJX01042182.1_pt1 | contig 36588 bp, 38 predicted proteins | sample 1966131 | NCBI WGS metagenome assembly UMJX01 (sample SAMEA4836162, study PRJEB28245) | human gut metagenome | biome: gut microbiome; material: fecal sample | place: Denmark | collected 2008 | reverse complement strand
ATTTTCCCTACACCCAATGGTACATAATCCAAAATTCTAAAAAAAATATGTTTTTATTTACATTAAAACTTGTTCTAAAGGTTTTAATTTTAAGTGTAAGTCGATAGATTTATCTTCATGTATTTCTACTCTATCAACTATGCTTAGAATTAAATCTCTATCAACCTTTTTTCTGCTTTTTAAATATTCGGAAACTATTTTCTTTGTTTCCAATAATTTATTGTGTTCATTATTAGTTTGATATTCTATGAGAGTATCTTGTGTTTCATCTAAAGATAACTGTAATTGTTTTTTCTTATCTTCTAATGACATTGCAATCTTTCCGTACGTTTCAATACTTATTTTATCATCTAGCCGATCCATATAAGCTATTTCTAATTTTCTGTTAACATCGTGAATTTCGCCATTAATTTTTTTTATTTTTTCTTGTAATTTTAAATTCACACGTTCATATTTTTCTTTTGCCTGTTGTGTTAAACCATCAAAGTCAAACAATTTAATATATTGTTTGAATAAAGATGTAATTTGATTTAAAACTTCATTTTCTACTTCAAAATAATTTACAGAATGTAATGTGCATAAATGTAAGTGCCGATTTTTTCTGTAATACACACATTGTGTATAATATTGTTTATACGTTTTTCCATCTTTACCAACATGATCTTTTTTCGCTATGCTCATCTTATGCTTACAGTCATGACATACCAGTAATCCTTGCAACAATTCCTTAGGTTTTGTGGAATTACTTTTATAATTGGCATCAAGATAAAGTTGAACTTCTTCAAAAGTTTCTACATCAATAATAGGTTCATGCTTATTTGGAACAATAATCCACTCTTCTTTTGGTACACGAGATAGTTTTTTCCTTCTCCAACTTTTCTTTACATATTTATGCTGTACCATACTGCCTATATATACTTGATTTTCAAGTATTCTTTTAACGGTACTACTATCCCAACTATACTTTTTATATTCAGAAGAAAAATCCACGTGTTTATAATTTCTAACATACGATGATCTTGCTATTTTATATTCAAATAATTTTCTTACAACTTCGTTAAGTGTCTTCGTTTCTAAATACCATTTAAAAATTAATCGTATAGCACAGGCTTCGGCTTCTTCTATAATTAGATGATGTTTGTCAGCTGGATCTCTTTTGTAGCCAAAAGGTGTATTACTACCACCTATATATTCCCCAGCTTTTTGTTTTGCCCTTTTACTATTAGTAACATTTTTAGATAAATCTCGAGAATATTTTTCATTCATAAAGTTAGTTAAAGGTGCGTATTCATTACTACTATTATATATATCAGATGTATCTACTTCCTCTTGAACAGTCATAAATCTAATGCCCAATGAAGGAAAATAGTAATCCATATAATAGCCACACTCAAAGTTGCTTCTTCCAAGTCTTGATAAATTCTTAGTAATTACAACTTTTATATTTCCATTCTCGACTTCATCTAATAATTCTTTCCAGCCATCTCGATCAAAGTTAGTACCAGAATAACCGTCATCAATAAATTCACGACAAAGACTGCCTACATTACCTCTTTTATCAATGAAACTATTAATTATGCTTCTTTGATTAGATATACTCTCACTCTCGTCAACAACTCCACCTTTCTTATTCCTATCCTCCAACGAAAGTCTATAATATTTAGCAATTTCACTTGGAGCATAGTTTTTCAATATACTTGAATAATCCATGCCTCATCCTTTCTAACAAGGAATCATAATTACGGCATGTCAATAGTATTCATCCATATTATAACATAAAATATGGATATTTATTATGATTCCTTTTATTTAATATGTTTTTTTAGGTACGCCTGTAAAAAACTCATAAAATCTTTAGAAATTACATCAAACAATGAAATTCCATTCACATCATAATAAACATTTATTTTCATAGGATTCCTTTCTTTAAATTTTTCTCATTATTCCATGTATAAAATACCTTTCCGTTTTGCTTCCTGATTCATGTGAACATGAATATAAAGTTATAGTTCTATCCAAAATATAGTTAACACTTATATCCGTGCTATAACGACTTTTTAATCTTATTTTTTCTATATATCTTTGATAATCATTTAAATCATTAAATTTTGCATTATAAGATGAAGAAAGTGCATCATCTGTATACGCACTAATAACATCAACTTTATAATTTCCATTTGGTGTCAGTATATAGAAAAATGGATGTTCTTTATAAAATGACTCTTCCATATATTTCTTTAACTCACCAAACATACTACCATTACTCGTATAATGTCCATATATAAACGTATTCAAATCACTAAAATTTTCATTAGATCTATAATCCATGAAAATACTACCATACGAGTTATAGCTTTTATCATAAGAATGATTTAAATAATAAGAATTGTCTTTCCCTTTCACTATTGGATAGTTTACTTGTGTTCCATCTATAATCATCCATCCAACAATGGCATTATTTACTTCTTTTAATTTAGAAAAATCAATTTGGGGGATTTTATCTATTTCAGAACTAGGCTTAACATCCCCTATTTCTATCAAAGAATCTATAATTTCTTCTTGTTTATTTTCACTATATATATCGTGAAAAATATTGATTACGCAAAACACTAAAATACAAAAAAAGATGAAAAGGAAACATAATTTTAATTTCATGTTATCTCTCCATCTCATGTTCTTCTTCTTTTTCCATAAACTGCTCATCCCGAAGTCTATCTCTTAAATCTTCATTATAAATACTATCATATTCATCTATAATTTCATGTGCTTCTAAAATCATCTTATCATTTAAGTCTTTAACATCTAAATCATATAACTCATATAGTAAAAGTGCTACATAAAACTCATTAGTATGCTTATCGCTTCTAATATATTCTAAATGTTCTTCTAATGCTTTTCTATCTAGCATAAAAATCTCCTTTCTTATTTATTGATTTCTAATTCATTATCTTGTTTGTCATAATTTCTAATTTTTTCAGCAACGTATTCATCTATCACTTTATCTCTTGATTTTACAAATTCATAAATAGAATTAATTTCTTCATCTGACATCTCATTAATATCTTTATCTACATATTCATAAATTAATAAAGCTGTTTCTATATCGTAGATGTTAATATTTTCAAATATCTTTATTAAAGTTCTTATTTTAACTTTATTCATATCTATATTTCCATCTCCATTTCCTCTTCTAATAATTTATTTATTTCTTCTTCACAACAATTTTTTCTAAAATTATTAACTATTGGCTGTTTAAATTCTTTAGATAGAATTTCAGACAAATTTTCTGCCCCATTTAATTTGGCATATATCATTTCTTCTCTGTATATAGGAACAACTTGAAAAAAGTTTATTCTTCCTTTACTTTGCATATATAGTTCGTTTTTGTCTTTTAAATAATCATTTGAATCAAATAATATAGCATTTGAAAATGTTGTATTAGGACTATATGGGATAGTTCCCTCTACATTTTGTGAAAAAGTTTGTCCATAACCTATCCACCCATTTTCAAATATTGGTGTTCTAGCAATTACTTTTAATAAACTTATTACCCAGCCATTATCTTTTTGATTAAAATCCCAATCTGGTGGTAAATAAATAACTAGTTCAGCTCTATCTATATCATGATCCTTTAAGGCATTAGGAACATTCATTTGATATGCTCCCATACCTTTTGTAATAAGTTTATAATAATTATCTTTTTTTGATGGGGGAACAACTAGAATGTCTAAGTGAATATCTGGAGAATATAACTCATGATAAACTGAAGTATATTCTCCGTATTTATTTTTTACAAAGTTTTCCAGCTGTTTAACCTCTTCTTTTGAGTAAACATATTTGGGAGGTTCTTGCAAGCCTTTAATATAATAGTGCATTTTGGATTTATTAAATTTATTCATTTCGCTCATAGTTCTATCTCCTTACTTATTTTAATTTATAATACTCACTTATCTTTTGCTTTTCTTCTTTTGAAATGTCTTCGATTTCTTCACCTCTAGTAGTCATTACTTGCTTGTTCTTATTATCATATAGAGTGTATTCCTTATCATCAACAAAATAGATAATACCTCGTTTATCATAACTTACCCAAGCAACATTATTTTTAGGTACATATAGATAAAATTCACTATACGGAATCCGAACACAATATTCTTTATCATTACTTCTACTATCATCAATCATATTTTTACTAATTGAAATGCTTTTAATAAAACCTTTACTGTTTTCTAAAGAAAGTGATTTTATTTTTTCTAGCTCACTAGCTTTTGTTTTTAAGTAACTTAAATATGCGTATTGTTGATTAGATTCTTTTTTATATCTATTAGCAGAAGCAATAATTTCTTGTACTTCACCTGTTGTTTCTACACCCAACTCCTTTTTCGCTTCTAAAAATAATTGGATTTCATTACTAGGTTCTAGCTTTTGTCCTAACATATCTTTTTGTTCACAAAAATATTCGTAATCTTCTAAATACTGAAGATATATATTACAAATAGGAACACGAAGCTGTAATGTTTCGTTTAAAGAAGATAATTTGTTGTACTCTTCTTCTTTTGTTGTAATTTCACTTTGTAACTGTTTTATTTTTTCTTCTAAATCTTGATAATTATAAATATTATTATCATTTAAAAAATTAATTGTATTTACTAATTTATGATACTTTTTAATTTCTAAATATCTTGAATTATAATATTTGGGATATTGTTTAGAAGAATCTAATTCTTTCATTGTACTTAGCACAGAATGTTTAGATAGTTGTGCTAACTGATTATGAATATTTAAAAGTTCGCTATCATTAGTATTTAATTTATAATTTTCAAAACTAATTGCAATGTCATTTTTTCTTTTGTGATAAAAGAACTCTTTTAATGAATCTTCGCTATATTCACTTCCTAAAACTTTCATAGTAACAAACTTCTGTTTACCATAAGGTTTTATTCTAATGTTTTTACCCTGCTTTATTTGATAACCATCAAGAGCAAGGTTTTCTAATAGCTCATCAAATGAGAAACAAGATTCTTTTAATGCATCTAACTTTTCTATAATTTGTTTTTTCCAAGTTTTAGATGCAATAGAATATAAATATTTATTAGAATGAAAACGCCCAATTTTAGGAGCGTCTTCAATTATTTTTAATCCATGCTCTAAAGCTATGGCATCTGATATATCCCTAAGTCCATATAATCCTTCAATAGGATTTGCCAGTCGGTCTTCTAATTTTCTACCATCCATACTAACAGCATTTATTACGAAATGATTATGTAAGTGAAATCTGTCGGTATGAGTACAAACCAGAACTTGAAAATCAGGATACAATCGTTTTGCAAGTTCAACTCCCATTTCATGTACTTGCTCTGGAGTTAAATCTTTCTCTTTTGGATCAAAAGATTGATAAGCATGATAACACGTCCTACTATCATTATCTTCTTCAATATGAAATTTATCATTATTTATTTTCATTTCATAGGAAGCAAAATCAGGTGAACAATTAAGTCCACTTATTAATGTTCCTCCTTCAGTCTTTTTTGGATTTTTAACATAAGAAATACAATCGTTACGACCTTGTACGCCATGAACAACCCATCTCTTAGTTACTGGCATCAGAATCTACATAATTATCCAAAATAAACTGATTTAATTCATTCACTAAAATATATTTGTCCTGATACTCTTTTGATATTTTTTTGTGATAATCCACTACGAAGATATATAACTTATCTTCATAAGCAAAAAAAGATAATATGTATTTATTATCTATTGCAAAGGTTCTAATATCATCTATTTTTTTATTCAACTGTTCATCATTATATTTCATCTTATAATTGTCAATGATTATAACATATCCATCATTAATCTTCATAAAATGCAAATTAGATGGTCTTACGAATGACAAACCATCTTTCATAATTCTATCTACCATATAATTATTAAATTTATATTTATCAATACTAGTCATCTTTTGTTGTACCTTATGTACCGTTTTTACAGATAAAGTAGATATTACTAGCTTTGATAAAGAAGATAGCATTTCTATAATTTCTTCATTTTGATTTTTTATTATAGCCACATCCGTTTTAGAAACTGTAACATTACGAATTATATTTTTTTGATTAACAAGTATTTCTCTTACATTACTAATTAATTCACTTACAATATCACAAATTTCATATTTACCTTTTACATCTTCCACGTAGATATTTTCATATATACAAGCAGAGCGAATATAATCAGCGAGGCAATCACCGTATCCATACTTAATGGCTTTCTCTTGAATAATTTTTCTTTCATCTTCGTTAAGCATTACATTAATCTTTTCTCTACGTAGTTTTTTCTCTGACATTGCCATAAATCTTTCTTTTATATTTTTGGAGTTCCAACTTATATATTTCTAATTCTTCCAAATATGCTTGACGAAAATATTTTTCATTTAACCATTTAATTCCTTCACTAGTAATCATTACAGTATTGTCATTATAATATCTATATTCAGGATGAACCTTCAAAAGACGACTGACTGCTACATTAATAGCACCCCTACGCTTTTCAAAAAATGCAGGTAATTCATATAATGGCATTTCATGGTACTCCGTTTCTCTATGAGGAAGTTTTAATTCTTCTTCTAATCTTTTAATCTGTTTATTAAAGAAAGCTATTTCTAAATCCAGATAATATTTATTCTTCTTTAAATAAACTTCTTCAATCCATTTCACAAATTCTAATTTTAAATACGTTATACGTTCTCCGTTGGCAGAACATTTTGTATTTATCCATTTTTCAAATGGGTGTCTTCGTATCATTACTTTAATCGCTTTATTAATTTGCTTCTCACTTAATTTTAATTCTTTTTGCACTCGCCACTTCTCTAATTGCTTAAATTCCATTCGTTCTCCTTTCTCACGACAAGCACTTATAAAAGATGGTATATTAATAATCTATCAAGCATGGTGTTGACACACCCTATTGCTTGTTAGGGAATATCCCTAAGACCCGCTAAATTAGTCTCCGACAGTTTTAATTTTTTAAATTTCTATTTCTAATTCTTCTTGTTCTATTTCTTTATCTTCTAACTTTTCTAACTCTTCAGTAGCCTTTTTCCAGTCTATTTTCATTTCGCAGGATGACATAAAAGACCTCACTTCTTCTCGATTATGTATATCTAAATTTTCAAAATTTTCTATTAATTCTTTATCATTAAATTCATATTCACACATAACGTAATCATCTAAAATTGGAGAAAACTTTTCAATAATAAAATAAAATTTATTATCATTATAATTAATTCCACCAAGATGGGCTACGGTCATATCAATATTTCTAAAATCCCAATCACCACAAAGATCATTAAAAATGCTCTTTTTTTCTGCATCTATTTTGTTTTGTTCTAACGAATATTTATCATTTTCTGAATACAAATATTCTAATTTATCAAAATATACTGATGAACAAATACTACTAGAATTAGCTTCTATTAAATTGTTTTTTGTGATATTTCCAGAAATATAATTATCAGTAATATAGTGGGCTACTGAAAAAAGATTTATGTTTTCATTTTCAACCTTTTTGCACATATCAAAAAGAAATAATGCTTCTTCTTCGGATAATGATGGAGAAACAGTAAAAATTCCTTTAAATATCAAATAGTTATCTAAATTATTCTTATCATAATCAGTTAATTTCTTATAACTACTTAATATATTATTTTTCATAATCAATTTCCTCTTGTTCTATATTTTTAGGATTTAACATTTGATTTTGTTCTTCCAATTTTTTATCTTTTGACACGCCATTTTTATCTAAATAATTTACAATTTCGTCAGAATCCTTAATAGCTTTAAATAATTCAGTTGGCTGATTTTTTAAAATATCTATCCAATTCCTAATGTAACTTTTATGCTCATTATAATGATTTTCATCATAATTTAGTTTTAACTTCTGCATCATAAAAGAAGAACTTATTTCTGCTCTAAGTTCTTCTTTAGCATACTCTTCACTTCCAAATGTATTTATTATATCTCTATTTAATCTACTAGGATGTCCTGTTGCGTGAGATAATTCATGTAATTGTGTAGCATAATAAGAATATTCATCCTTAAATTGAGATGATTTAGGAATATGAATCTCATCTAACTTAGGATTATAATATGCTTCATTTCCTTCTTCTTTATAAGAAACAGCGATATTTTTAATAATATTTGTAATATATTCACTTCGATTTATATCTTCATTTTTTTCTTCTTCTTTTGGAATACCATCTATCAAATCAGCATTAAATACAACTCTATTTTTGCATATTGTTTTATAATCATCAGCTAATTCAGGATTATTAGAAATTAATTTTTCATATTCACTAAATAATATAATTTTTTTCGTTTTAATGTTATATTTACTCCAAAATTCAATCCATACTCCTTGCCCTTTAGCATTTCCTTTAAAGTGCCAATGATTCTTTTTCATTTGCTTGAACGTACACCAGCGATTATCTTTATATCCTCTTTTATTGGCTACATAAGATAAAATTAAATTGTTTATACCATTATATTTATTATCTGATACTGCGTTTTTGGGTGCGTCTACAGTCCACGGTTGCTCCCAAGGAATTTTATCTTCTTCCAAGCTTTCTAAATACATTTTAACTAAATTATCTCTTGCTTTATTATAACTCATTATTGTAATTCCTCATTTATTTTTATTTCTAATTCCTGTTGCAGTTTAACAATTTTTTCTTGTTGTTTCTTATAATCATATAATGGTTTTAGTTGATCATCAATCTCAGAAATACGTTCATTAATTTGTGATATTTTTTCAATTTCTTTGTTCTTTTGCGATTCTAATTTAGAAATTGCTTTATCTAATTTACTATTCATATTTTACATATCCCTTTCTCTTTCATCTATTTCTTTTTCTATATTTTTACTTATATTCTCTTTTGCTTGATTTTTTATAAATTCAATTTCATCATTATCTAAAAATAATGCTTTATCAAATTTTAAATCACTAATTACATCAACGTCATTTTTGAAAGTATTAGATAAATAATCAATAATTCTTTCGGCATTCAATTTATCACTTTTTGTTTCATCAAATAACAAATATAATTCGTGATAATCTAAATCTAGCTTCTTATCCGAAAGTTCAATGTCAGAATAATTAGTAACCCATTTTCCAACATATTTATCATTTTTATAATAATAATCTCCTCCACCTGCACCATTACTACATGATAAAAGCAAAGGTAATGGATGGTATTTAGCACCATACAATATATTTTTATTCTTATCATAATTAAATCGTTGTATAGGTTGCTGTTTTAAATCCAAATATTGTTTTAATGAGTGATTATAAATATATCTATATGGGATTTTATGATTTATATTAACTTCAACTTCTTTGTAAGGATAATCATAAATGCTTCTATTACTATAATTTGGATTTTCATTTCTAATTTGAAGCAATATGTCCGAATGTTCACTATTATCATAAAAATCACTTACATAATCTCCAACTACAAACACCCTATCTCCTTTCCAAGAGGTTTTTAATAATTCTTCAACTTCTAACATATAATCATTCCGTTGGTAACTCCACTCTGTTAATTTTCTTAAAAATTTAGGGGAATATACTTCTTTTTTATCAAAATTCATAAATTGATGATATTGTCCCATTCAGCCTCTCCTTTCTCTAATAATCTCGTTCATATTCATCTTCATATTCTTCTAAATCATTATTATCTTTAACTGTTTCATTTGATAAATCTTCTTCTTTAATACGATTTAATTCTCTAGATTCTTGGTTTTCTAAATAATTAGATAACTCCATATATTCTGCTTGAATACTAGGATCAGAAATTGCTCTTTGATATTCATTTGTAATATCTTGATTAAAAAACCTAAACTGTTTGCGTTCTTGAATTTGCTTCTCTTCGATATAATCATAAGTATGATTCATAGCAATTTGTTCAGGCATTCTTAAATCTTTTGGATTCAAATTATTATCCATACAAATTAAAGCTTGAAAGAAATACTTTGGATCTTCCTTTTTTAAAGCATTTAACTGGCTATACATTATTGTTAAAAATTGTCTGTTAGTCGTTTGAGCTATTGTTCTTTCTATTTCATGACCTAATTCTTTTTCATAATGAGATGCTGGCACTCTTGTTGGTTGATTTGTTTCTGGATTCATAAATTTAAATGTCATATCTTCCATAGTTTTTGATAATTCTTTTGGTTTCATTTGTAATACTTCATCATATACTGTTCTCATATTTTTTCACCTTTTACCTTTCTATTTCATCTATTTCTTTTTCTATATTTTTATCTATATTAGCTTCATAAAGTGTTTTTCTGCCATACGTTATTTTACTAATATGGTCAAAATCAAAATCATGCTTATATCTATTTTCTTTAACTTTTTTATTTTCTTCTAAAAACTTTTCTACAACCTCATAAGACCTCCCATAGTAACTATCACTAGTGTAAGCATCTCTTAATCCCATTTCAAAACGTTTTTTTGGTGTTTTAAATGTTAATTCTTTATTATTATAAGAAATTGTAATATTTATATTTTCAGCATCAATGTCTTTTATACTTTTTAATATTTCTCTATTTACAAATAAACAATTATATTTTTGTGGATTTTTATAAATTGAATTCAAATATCTATTTTTGTATTCAACTTCTAAGATTTCCCAACCTAAATTTTTTTTAGTCTTATCATTTTTTATAAGATTATTAGCTATCTCTTTTATCATTTTGTTTGAATCACTTAAATATTCACTATACGGAATACTGTATGTGTCTGCAAAATAACTATATTTCAAAAACTTTTTAGGATTTAATTGGTTCATCTGAGAATTTTCATCACTAACGAAAAATTTTCTTGCCTCTTTTTGATAATAATTAAAGTGATATTCATCTTGTTTTAAAAATTCTTCATTACATATTTTTTTTAATTCGCTGATATGTGAAAGAGCATAATCATATAATTTTTTTGAAACTTCATTTTCTATTAGTTCTTTTAATTTACTTAATTCTGACAATTGATATATCAAAGAATTTTCTAAAATCTTTTCTATTTCATAACTAGGATTATATATTTTTTTATCAATTACATCTAAAAAACCAGCAAAATTATAACTATTATCATTCATTTTTGATTTGCTAATTTTCTTTGTATATAAAGAGTAAAATCTATCATCTAACGTTTCTTTTAATATTTGAAAATTATTATATTCATGTAGTTTATCAACATAATTAAAGATTGTAATATCATTATCTGATAAATAATTTTCTAATAAATGTAATTCTTTATTATCGCTCATATTCCATCTCCTCTACTGTTTCAAAATCTAAATCTTTATCTTGATAATTTTTTATTATGGTATTTACCATATCAGAATCAATTTCAAATAAAATTGAATCTCTATTCATTTCTAACGAAGCAATCCCAAGAGATCCAGAGCCTGCAAACTGATCTAATACTCTTTCAAATTCTTTTGTTATATATTCTTCTATTTTCTTTAATAACTCTATTGGTTTTTGTGATTGATGGATTCTTTCACTTTTACTTGGTGGCTCATATACAAATGCAGTAGGTAACATCCCATTTGTTCCACTCATGTAATGAACTGGCAAATTATTTTGTTCTAATATTTCTTTTATTTCATTAGAGCTTTTTCCTTTTATATCTGTGTTTACCTTATTTAATTCACTTATATTCTTTTTAGTATCAAGTCTCAAAGACCTAGCTTTACCTTTACTTAAAAATAAAATATCTTCAGAATTACTAGACTTTCTACCAGTATTATTAATTTGATTCCCTTTAATCCAGCTTACTTTGGCATAATATAGAAACCCACTATCTTTAGCCATATTTTTAATCTTAGTAAGATATTCCCAATTACCACCACTTTCTTCAGGTAAAAACTCCACTAAAAAAGCTCCTTGTTTTAGAACTCGAAACTTTTCTTTGAAATCATTTTCATTATATTGAAAACAAGAATATGTGCTGGTAAAATTTCTATTTCCACCTTTGTTAGTAGATAAATCATACGGATGATCTGTAATAATTGCATCTATACTATTATCTGCAATCATAGATAAATTTCTACCATCCCCATTTATTAAAAGACAAGTGCAATTATTTTTAGTGGTCTTATATACACCTCTAGCAAGACGAACAAATAAACCTTTATCAATTCCTTCGTAAATTCTTGCTCGAATTGAAGGATTTTTAACATCCATTTTTAAGACATCTTTTGTTACTTGTTCTGCTTCTTTTAAGGTAAATTGCTCACTATCTTTAAAATAATCTAATAAAGATATTTGAATAGATGACATTATTTTTCTAGCTCCTCTTCTATATCCTTAGCCTTATTAATCATATTCTGATATTCTTGTTCTTCTAACTTCTCAATCAGTTCCATTGCTTCTTCATCTTTTAATGTTTTACATGGAGAAGAAAAATCTACCACTCCTTTTACCATTGAAATAACACTAGTAATTAGTTTATTAACATTTTCACCTGTTGCTTTTCCAATTAAAATACCACCATCTATTAATCTTCCTTCTGAATTATATATGGTGTAATCTGAATAAAGTCCGTACATTGATATGTGAATTTTATTAGACTCTTTACTGATAAGAAGAAGCTCCATTTATATTTCCACCTCCTCTAAATCATTTTCATAATATAATTTTGAAAACTCTTCATAAGTAAATTTCGGGCATTCTTTTTCAATCTTATCTAAAACAAAATGAATATCATTATCATCCATATCAATAAATTCTCCAGTATAATAATCTGATTTTGCAACAACTAAATTGCCAGCAACAGCATCTTTTTTATTCCAAATAAATCTATTAAGTGGTAGACCATTTATCTTACCTTCTTCATTAACTATAAAATCATAATCTACTTTTTCAGAAAAAAGAGAAGATACTATTTCAATATCTCCTCCAACTAATTCTTGTTTTGCTTCTAATGTATTATCTATTTCTTTTATATATGGCTCTTTTTCTGGCTCTACAACTATAACTTTAATCTTATTCATTTTTTCTCCTTTCATTAACATCTATTAATGGACATTCTATACAGTAATCTTTTTTTAATTTACTATCACAATATTTCTTTTCAATTTTAATAATAGGTTCTTTCTTTAAATATTTAGTTGGCAAGTAATTAGTAACAACAAGTAAATTTATAAAATCAAGCTCCAAACATTCACAAATCTTTATAAGATTGACTAGACTTATATCATTTCTTTTGAAACTTTCAATTTTACTGATATATGAATTAGATACGTTCATCATTTTTGCTAAAGCCCTTTGGGAATAACCAAGCTCTATCCTTTTATCACTTATTATTTTAATTAACAATTCATGATTATTTTCCATAACGTTCACCTTCAAAATAACGTAAGGGGCAAAAATGGCAAATAACTCGTTTTTCTCTTTCATGTTTTCTTCTAGTATTAATCAATTCTTTTAACTCATCATCTGCGTAACTAAGTGGTAAAAAATTAGTTAATATTAATAATGTTACAAAATTTATTCTTAATACATTACATAAATCAATTAAAATGATTAAATCCCATTTTCTTTTAAATCCATTTTCATAATCATTTATGGTGGAATGGTGAACGCCAACTACTCTTGCAAGACTTCTTTGTGAATATCCTAACTCAATTCTTCTATCTCTTAATATTTGTGATAATAGTAAATAATCTTTTTCCATATACTTTTCCTTTCTTAATTTGTTTCTAACTTCATACCTAAATAAATACCATTCTCATCTTGAATCGGACTACACATTCCTGCTTTACCTGTTTTCTTTAATTCTTCAGCACAAACAGAAGCTACATTTTGCATTGTATATCCATCAGAAAATAAAAAATACTTTACTATTTTTTGATTGGTTGATGGAGTATTATTTGAATTATCTTTAGAAGGACTAATAGGCTCTTTTTCTGGTTCTTTTGATGGGGTTTCTTGTATAGGAGTTATATTTTCTAGTGGTGTTTCTTGTTCTTTTTCAGATTCTTTAACTTCTTCTTTTTTATAGACTTTTATCTTCAGCTTTGCTTGAGCTTTATTTTTAGAAGAATCTACTACTTCATAAGTAATAACATATTCTCCTTCCTTAGAGGTATCAATTTCATTATATGTAACTTTATTAAGCAGATCTTCTTTAGAATTATCTGTAACAGTTTTTATATAATTTTTATATTTGATTGTACTTCCTTCTTCTACTTCATCATAATCTTTTATTAGTACAATCTTAGGTGGTTCTGTATCTGTTTGTTTATCAATTTCATCTTTGTTTTTTTGATTAAAAGTAAACAATACTAATACCGAAATAATAAGTATAACCACAAATATGAATATAATTTTTCTTTTCTTTTTATATTTGTTATACATTATCAATAATTCTTCATCAGTCATACAGCATTGCTCCTTTCACTTAATCTAGCCCTGAAAATTGAATTTTTGGTCTAACAATAATTTCCAAATCAGCTGTTACTGTGTTCCCTGCACTATCACTAAGACTATATTCCACGACATAAGTTCCTACTTGATTTGTATCTATTTCGTTATAATTTACTGAAGATACCATATCACCTTCTAAATTATCAGAAGCTTCTTTAATAAACACTTTATAATTTATTTCATCTCCCTGATAAATAGATAATTTATTTCTTTTTAGAGTTAAAACAGGAAAAACAGTATCACTATTCACAATTTTTTGTTCTTCTTCTTTTTCCTGCTTTAAATAATTATCACGCTTAATTTCTGTATGTTTTTCAAGTTTAGAAAATAAGATAGAAATTACAAAACTACATAATATTGCAAATACAATTAGTAATATTAATTTTCTTTTATTCATTTCATCTCTCCTCAAACTAAATATATAAAACCAATCACTTTATAACCTATCTTGGTATTGTAGTCTTGATATGCTTTAAATGACGAATATGTCGTTGTTCTAACTAATTCTGCAAAGTGTTGATTTGCATATTCTTTTTGGCTACAATTTGCTGATGCTTTACTACATGGATTTCCTATATTCCCTTCGCTAATTACTAATTTATCTTGAGTGTATTCTTCAACAAAAGCAACGTGTCCATAATTGCCCCCAGAAAGGACAGCTACGGCATTTTTGGATGGCTCTGTACCTGTTTCATATCCCATTGCAACAGCAGAAGATAACCACGTTTGTGCATTACCAGTAGGCATTTTTTTACCAGTAGTTTCCAATGCTCTTCCATAAGCATACCAAGTACATTGTCCTATATAACCTGCATTTGTTAGAGCATTTTTAGAATGATAAAACTCGCTATTTAAGTCAGCAAGTGTATCTACTTTTCCCATCACAACTTTAGAAAAAGAAATATTAGTAAACTGCTCTCCAAAATCATTGGATGTATATAATGCTTCTATTGTTTCTAATTGGGCTTTATTAAAATATGTATCAGCAAATGTTCCTACTTTTTTCTTAGTATTAAATTGAGCAATTACTTTATAATTGTTTTTACACCAATCTAAATATTCTTGATAACTAGCATTACTAATTACTAATACTTTTACTTTCTTTTCTGGAGAATTTTCTAGTTTATCATCTGTTTTTATTGTTTGCTCAATAATTTCATGTTTTTCAAATAATCCAGCGTTTTTAAATTGATTAAGTAAATCTTGTTCAGCTTTATCAAATTCTATATTTGCACCTGTTCCTTGAATAATAGAAAGTGGAGCTTTCCAATTTATTTGTCCATAATCACCTCTTGCTCCAACTACTATTCCATCTGGATTTTCTTTCAAAAACAAATCTACTTCTCGATCATATTCTGCTTGAACATTTTGCATATAGGTTTCATATTTTTTAATAGTACTTGGACTACTTCCCCCACCAAATATAGAGGATATTACAGCAATTGCTAAAATAACAAATAAAACAGGAACAATATTAGAACCTATGTAAGTTATAAAAGCAAGTAATAATTTTATGATTTTAACAAAAACAATTTTAAAAGCCATAGCTAGTTTCTTTAAAAGAGGTTTTGCTAATTTTCCTCCTTGTTTTTTTAAAATTTTTCCACCTTTTCTTTTTGCCTTTTCTCCAATTTGTTTTTGTAAATAATCAGTTTCGTTACTACCATCACTAATTGTTTTAACTGCTTTCGATCCTTTAGAAATAACTTTTCCATATTTAGATGCTACTTTGCCAGTTTTACTTGCTACTGTAATAGCTTTAGATACTTTCCCTTGATTTTTATTAAACTTAAATACTTTTTCACCAGTTTTAGTAACAGTTGTTTTTAAGCGACTTTTCTTTTTAGAACTAGCATCATTATTATCTTTATTAATCTCATTTGTTTCAGTTTGATTAACGTTTGTTTTTAATCTTGATGTAGCTTCATTCTGAACAGCCTCTGAATTTTCTTGAGTATTATCACCAGTCTTTAAACGTGATGTATAATCATCTTGTTTTTCTTCTTGTGAATCTTGATTCTCCTCTTTTAATTTTTCTTCTTCAGCCCTTTTTGGTTCTTCTTCCTTTTTTTGTTCTTCTTCTAATTGCTTTTTCTCTTCAAAATACTCTTTTACATCTGAACTTTTTTTAGCAAGATAATCTAATTTATCAAAAGCATTTTGAGAAGCTGAAGAAGTAGTAGAATAATACCGTTCTAAATTTTTACTTGTATCTTGATTAGAGTGTTTATTATCCATGGTTACCTTGCCTGTACCATATTGTCAGTATTATTGACCTTATACAGTAAATAATCTTTTGGTACACGATTTAAAAACGGTATTTTATCAGAGCCAAAAACTAAAACACCCTGTCCTACTGGTGAATCTCCTTCAACATACCTAGATTCTTCTTCACTAATGTTAAAGATATTAGCAATATGAGGAAGGTCAAGTGCTTTTTGTTTTAAAATAAGAGCAAACTCTGAATTTGATAGAATTTTACGACCTTGTTCATTTTCTAACATATCAGCTATATTTTGAGTAATGATAGTGTTCATACCTAAGAATTTTCTACCCACTTTATAAAACTTTGCAACATACTGTGCCGAATAATTATTGGCAAGCAAAATATGTACCTCATCAATAAATATCCAAGTATATTTACCAAGTTTTTTATTCATTGCAAGTCTATTTTGAATATGGTCTAAAACTACTAAATATCCTGTGGCTTGCAAAGAAGATGACAACTCGCTTATATCAAAACAAACTAACCTATTTTGAATATTTACATTTGTTTTCTTTGCAAAAATATCTAATGAACCAAAAACGTATCTTTCTAAAACTAAAGCCAGTCTTTTTGCTTCAGGTTCTGGTTGTTCTTTTAAACATTTATAAAATATAGGCAAAGTAGGAAGCAATGATTTATCTTTATAATGACTTCTCTCATATTTTTCAAATATAAGTTTAGTGCATCTATCAATAATGGTCTTCTGTCCACCAGTTAATCCACCAGAACCAACTACGCTTTCAACAAAAGCAATAATATATTCCGTTTTAGATTTTAATGGATCATTTTTCCCACCATCATTTAACCCATAATCAAGGTCTAAATCAAATGGATTGATATATGTATCAGAAGTTGTAGAAATAACTATTTTTTGCGACTGTCCTTTGAAAACATCTAGCAATGAACCATATTCATTTTGGGGATCAATGATAATGACATCATCTTCTGGATACCGAAACATTATTTGTTCAATAATTGTTTTAACATTAAATGATTTACCAGCTCCTGAAGTTGCCAAAACACATCCATTACCATTGATTAATTGTTTTCTGTCGCAGAAGATAGCATTTTTACTAACTAGATTAACACCATAATATAAAGCATCACCATGTAAGAAGTCTTTAGAATTAAAAGGAACATTAACTGCTGTTGCTTCGCTAGTTAGTGTCCTTTGAAATTGCAAGGAATTATGTCCTAAAGGTAATACGTTTTGTAATCCTTCTAATTGTTGCCATAAAAGAGGTTTCATTTCAATTAACATTTCCGAAGCTACTTCTTGTACTTTAATGGTTTGATCTTCTAAATCTTCAAAACTATTAGCTGATATACAAACAAGAAAATTGTTTTGAAATATCTTTTGATTATTCTTTTGTAAATCATATTGCAATTGAAGAGCATTAGAAATTTTTGTTTCTAACTTTTTATCCTTTACATATTCATAATCCAAATTACTTTTTCCAGCACGTTTTATTTTTTCTAACCGTTCTGTTTCCATTGCTGACAAACTCTTATCCACTTGCTTCATAGCCTTAGCTGAATTGGTTGGTGTTATATTTAATGTTGTAATTAAATTAACATCTTCCAAAGTAGTTAAACGATTATAAAAACGTGGTGTCATACTTTTTGGCAATTTAGAAACATACAAAACTCTTAAAAACTTTTGCTCTTCTATTTCTATGAAATCAGATTCTCTCATAGAAACTGCTTTAGGAGAGATAGCATCATATATGGATAATTTATTTTCTTTAGCATACAAACATATATTGTCTATACCTTTTTCTTCCAAAGTTTGTAAATTCAAATAATCATAGATAAATCTTAACCTTTCTTTAACAGTTACTAAACGTACTTTTGATTTTAATTCTTTAAACTTCTGTTCTGTTTTTAGATATATATTTAAAAACAGAGCATTTGCTTCTATAAAACTTTTTGCTTTTAAAGAAATAACAATATACCTTTTATTGAGTAATGTTTCTTCATTCGTACCTAAAGAATTAGTAATTAAAGTATTTAATTCTTCGGCAATTTGCTTTTGTTTTTCATCTTTTAACGAAGATGTATCAAAAACAAACTTTTCTTTAAACTTCTCTGTTTTAACAGGAGTACTTGCATTCACAACTTGTATATGATTATCTTCTCTAAAAGAATGCAAATACTCTAACCATTTAAAAAAGATGTTTTCACACTCTTCATCATTTGCTTTAGCAAATGATATATCTGTATATTCCATACAAATTGAATAAGTATCATCTGTAATTTTTAAAATACCTGTCTTCTCATCATAATCTTTAAATAGAAAAGATATAACTTCTTGAGAAGATTTAGGTGTATATACACGAAACTTTAATAAATCATGATTCTTCTTTTTTCCCTTCTTTCGATTCACCTTCTTTTTTTGATAGCTCATCAGGGTTCTCCTTTCCCACTACCTGTTTTGCTAACTTCAATAATACTTGTGCCTCTTCTTCACTAAGTGAGAAGTTGGTATTTAAAGAATCTATTTTATTAATTCCAAATTTCTTTTTGGCAAGGGCAATTTCACGTTGTCTTCTTCGCTCTTTTCTCTGCTCTTTTATCTTTAAGGATTCGATTTTCTTTTGGGCTTTTAATTCTTTTTTATTAACAGCTGATTTTTTGATTTTATGTTTAGATTTCTTTTTATCCTTTTCTAACTCTTGTTCTTCTTTTGTTTTATATAATAATGGTTTTGCAAAGTCTATATAGTTACGCTTCCAATAGAAAATGATTCGTTCAGCATTAAGTCCTTGAATAGGAACAAAGCCAAAAAATCCAATAGGAAGGGCAATGAATATTACTAACCATCCTGTTAAATTACTACCTATGATAGGCGATAAAAAGATATAAGTCGGAACAGTAGTAATAACTACTAATATTCCAAATAGCCATTGTCTTAATGTAAAATTATAAAACTTTTCTTTGTAATCTTTTATTTCATCATGAATACGTGGTTCTATCCTATCCATTTATCCTAACCTCCCGTCCACTTCTCAGCTATGGTGCTAGTAACAGAAATCATTGCCATTAAAAAGCCATTTAAGAACATAATTCCAATAAGGGAGCTTATAGAATTGGCATCTGTTAAAGTAGATAAAGCCATTGAATAGATTGATGTGGCAACAACAATCATAGAGGCTTCTATACCTAAAGCAATAACTGACATAATAAATCTTTTACAAACACTTTGTCCATCTTCCCACGTGCCTATTGCGATAGGAATTGGTGCAAAAGAAAAAGATAATATTAATTTACCAACTCTCAAGAAAACTTGAACTAAGACGCCAACTAATGTTCCCATAAAAGGAATATACAAAAGAAGAATTATTACTCCCATGAATCCCCTATCTAATAATCCTCCTGCATCCCTGACTAAATCACCCATTTGTTTTGCAAGATCAGGAATAGAGGTACTAGAAGTAATTGTTTTCGTTACATTTGTTAATAAATCATTAGCAATTCCCATAATAGAAGTCATAAGCTGAAAGGAATTTTCAATTAGCATTTTAAAGATAAGAAATCTTATAAAACTAAATACGATTCTCTCCCAGCTTAAACGTTCTACTTCCATTGCCTTTTTTGCTAAATCAAGCAAAAAGAAAAGAGTTAGAAGACTAAGTCCTAAAGGAACTATTAGATTATGAAGTTTTGAAGCTATATCCCATATACTAGTACTTGTTACTGTATTCCAGTTACACAAACTCATAATAGTTCCAACGAAATCACCTATGTCGATTTTAAACCCTAAAATCTTAAAAGAAATTTTAAATAGACTCTCTATTAAATCTGCCATTTAAAATTCCTCCTTATTATTTTTATAGTCCAAAAATACTAGGTGATTGAGAAATAGCAATAATCATAAATCCTGCCATCATAGTCATCAAGCCTCTGGATTTTCCTTCAGCATCATCTCTTTGCCAACCTAGAGCAAACATTACACCTCCTACTAAAGCAACAACTCCACCAATTTTTAAAAGCCAATCACAGACAAACGTAATAAAGCCATCAATACTAGTAGTATTACTACCTTCTGCAAATACATTTGTAGTACATACAAAAAGGCTTCCTATAAAAATATAAATAACAGAAACTACTCTTTTAAAGATACTTCTTTGTTGTACTTCGAGAGTTTTCTTTTTCATTCTTTTCCTATCCTTTCTTAGTTATAAAACTTCCGAAAAAACTTCAAAGAACTCCTTTGTAGACCATAGGCAACATTTATGTTAAAAAAATTAAATGCTGTCTAATAGTTCATCAGTTAATGACTTACCTAAAAAGACAGAACCTTCAAAGTCCTGTTCCTCATATTTAGATAATCTCCTAGCTTTAAATTCTGGTTTCACTTTTACAAAACCTAAACCAAGCTCTTGAAACATTTGTTGTTTCCTTCGCATATCTTTATTTTTGTTTCTTTCCACTTCGTGTTCATACTTATTTTGAATTGTACCTTGAACATCCCAGCTTTCAAACAATTCATCATATCTAGGATGTGTTTTTAAATCATATAATTTTGAATAAAAAGGGCGTAACCCTGATACTAATAAAATACAATATCCTTTTTCCATTCTAGCAAGCTCATCAACAAATGCAAGTTCACGACCTACTATATCCCAGTTAGTACTGGATGAACCTTGTCTTGCATAAGTTCTGCCACTTGATTTTTTGTACCAAGTTTTTTTACCGAGCATACTTGATAGATATTCCAAAGTTTCTTTACTCCTTGAACCTAAAAATAGAACATAATCACAACAGTCTAGTGCTGTTTCCCAATTGTCTTTATAAAGCTCTTTATATTGGGAAAAAGATTGTAATCCTGTTGTAATACCACAATTAAGTCCACGAACATAAGCAAGCATTTCCAAATAATGAGGAATTTTCCCTAACTGTCTAAATTCATCTAAATATAACTGACATGGTGTAGCAAGCGAACCATTATTATGTGCAGCATTATAATCAATAACAGAAAATATCTGCGTATACATTATATTAGCAATAAAATTGAATGTAGTATTATTGGGACTAGTAATAATGAAGTATGCTACTTTACCTTCATCACCAGCTTTACCAATCCTGTTTAATTCCATAGTATCATTTACAGTCATTTCTTCTACCTCGCTTATGTTAAATGGGGCTAAACGAGCTGAAGCAGTCATAATTATAGTACTCATCATCTTAGGAGAACTTGCTGATACTCTAAAATGATGCCATTGTTTTATTCCAATATTATCGGGATCTTTTAACTCCCAAGCATCAAACATTTTAGATAATGTAGAATTCCCATCCTTATCAGGTTCTGCTAGACGGATAAGTTCTAGTACTGTTTTAAAGTTTTTATCTTTATCTTCGTAATTGAAAATTATGTAATAAATAATGGCTTGAAGAAAAACCATCTCAGCTTTTTCCCAAAATGGATCGCCAGTATTAGATTCTATTGTTTCAGATTGGGTATTTAACATAATAGTATTAATTAATGTCATTACATCATCTTCAGCAATCCACTCACCATTATCCGAAACATCTGTATGTTTATTTATTTTTCTAATATACATAAGAGGATTGAAATGATCTGACTTCCATTTTTCTACTAGATTTAATACTTTAATATCATATCCAGCATTTACAAGCGACATGGCACAATCTCTTAATAACTCTCCTTTTGGATCTGTTATGATAATTGTTTCACCATTGGCATTTAGGATATTTGGCTTAAAATAAAATCTACTCTTACCAGTCCCAGGGCGACCTACAAGAACAACATTACGATTTCTTTTAGATACTTGCATATTTTTAGAAAACATTTCTGTTGCTGTAAATATCTGATTGTTTTCATATTTCTTATCTCTATATTGTAATGTTGCTTTACTATCTTCCCAGTCGGAATTACCATAGGTATTTTCTTGAACATTACGCTTATTTTGATATGAATAAGTGGCAATAACCATCCAAATAAACATAGATACAAAGAAAGAAATTAAAATATTTTTAGGAGTTAATACCAAAGGTTCAGTTATTTTCCAAATGTTATTTAAAACATCTGTTAAATAAGCAAACTGAAAGCCATTTCCTTTTAATTCAATATAACTACATACTCTTAAAGTATAATAGAATACAACCAACATCACTAAAAATATAATTATTTTACTGCTCTTATACTCCCTTTTAACGAGCAAGTTCTTCTTCCTCCTTCTCTAAAACGTTATCTATGATATTATTGTCCTTATTTTTATCTGAAAGTTCAGTTGCTTCTTTTATTAAATCCTCCGTTGTGGATTTTTTTTTATTATCTTCAAGCAACTGTTTAGTATCCGTTTCTTTAACCAAAACTGTTACTGTACCATCAGTATGATGCGTTGCTAGATAATCTTTATTACGATATTTATCCTTAAAAAGATTATATTCTTCTTCATTAGCAACATCCACTTCGATCACATCATTGATATTGCTCTCCGTTGTTATATCTCTAGCTCCAGAAGCCCCGTACTCTCGAATTGGTCGATCAAGAGGAGCAATTTCTTTATAGGTACTTAAATCATCAGAATGAATGGCAATTTCTACTTCATTATCATTAATAACTTCAGCACCATGACTTCTCAAATTAAATAACTGTTCTCTTATTTCACAGTACTGTTCTTTAGTGATTTTTTGAACACAGTAATTCTTTTGGTAATCTCTGATATTACAAGTACCCAAATTTTCTCCAACTTTATCCAAATCTTTTGGAGTTAGATTAATACTTTTGGCAACAAGTTCGCAATCTCTTTCATCAACTACTCCATCTTTATTCATATCTGTTAGATTCTTTAATCTATTTTGTGGTATCTTTTCTAATTGTTCATTTAAAAATCCTAATTTACTTTTATTAATAATAACTATATACTGCTCTTTACTTTCTTTTTCATCTTCAATAGATTTCTTATAAAATGTTGATGCACGCCATTTACTGTACTTATTATAAAATGGGATTTTACTTTTTGAATTAGCTCGCTCTTTCCATTTTTGGTATTTAATTTCATTTCTAGCAAGTTTTTCTTGTTTGTGTAGTGAATTGTTTTTTCCCATTTCTCCTTCAGGTGTCATTTTTCTAACGCCAATCATCACATTATTTTCTTTAGCAGAAGCAATTATTTGTTTAGCTTCAGCTTTTGATAATGGAGGAGAAACATAAAGTTCTTTTGTTGCTCCATCTTTTCTTAATGCTTTCATAGATGAAGAAAAATGCTTTTGGTAATACTTATTTGCTCTGCTAACTATTTTAGCGAATAATTTTGATAATACTTTACTTACTCGTGTAGATGTTGTTACTGACTTTTCGGCAACGTGTTCTAAATCGTGTTTCGCATTACCATCCATTTAAACAGCCTCCTTTTCTAATTGCAAATCTTGATTTTTCTCTTGCATTTTAAAATCTTTGTATCCCTCAACAATGTCAGACACATTATAATGATTAATATATTTATTGTTATTATCATGAAAACTCAATAACTCTTGTTTTGATAATTTAATTACTAATGATTTCTTATCATTACTTTCTTTAGTTTTAACAACATTTACATCAATATATCCCTCTTTATTATTTAAAATGCAAGGCACTCTGATAAAGTTGGAGATATAATTACAATCATTTTTATCCACAGTAAATGTTATATCTGACTTTTGCTTTTGGGTAATTGGATAGAAAATTTTTAAATAATTATCTATTTCTTTAAATGATAATTTCTTTTCAAATTCTTTTTTAAATCCAGTTAATTTATATTTTGATATACCTGTATTAAGCCACATATTCTTTCTAGGTGTTATTATTAAATAACTTTTATCATCATTCCATTTACAGATTTTCTTATCAGCAAATAACAAAACATTTTCATCAGAAGTTTTTATATAAAATCCATTATTAGTATCTAAGTAAATTCTTGAAGAAAATACTTTACAAACAGGTTCTTTAATATCTGAAGTTGCTTTTGATACTTCTTTTTTATCCATATTTTTACTATTAAAAGAAACCTCTTTCTTTTCTTTTATTTTGTCATCCCAGTTTGCTGTTAATTGAAAATAATTTTTTTCTTGTATAAAATTACCAGAGCGATCATAGATTTTATATATTTCATCCGATTTTAAAGTTGTATAAAATATATCTCCATGCCACTCACACTTATCTTTCGGAATATAAAAATATTCTTTTGCTCCTGTGTACGGAACTCTAACAAAGTAATGTGTATCCGTTTCTAATTTGTCAACAAGAAGTATTTTATTAACAGAAAAACGGTATTCTTTATCTTTTGTTGGATCAAGTTCTTTATCAGATTCAACACTTGTTATAGCAGGTGTCAGATTTTCTTTCTTTAAATCAAGAATATTATTTATATTATTAAATAGTAAAATGGTTTTATAATTCCCTGTTTTTCCCTTAAACTTTGCATCAATAAAGTCCTTATTAATGTTAGGAAATAAATTCTCATATTTAAAAAAAGCCATTTTATTTGGATGAAAGTGCATATTATCTTTTAGATTTTCTTTTAACATATCCATGGCTTTACTTTCATATGGTAATATTCCTTCTAAATCTTCTACATTATTTACAATATATAAATCTTCCACTTCTTCTAGTGATAATTTTTCTTTATCTGAAAGACTTTCTTCAAATTGTTTTATTACCTTTTGTTTTTGATTACTAGTTAATGTTATTTTTGCTTCGCCATTTTTATTTTTAATAAGTGTATTTTCAAATACATTAGTATATATAAAACGATTTAAAGATTCATAATTATGATATTCTTGATTATCTTTCAAAAAATCATTTAATAATAATTCAGTATTTAATACATTTTCTTTTAAATACTTTTTATCATTATTAGAAAAAATTGCTCCCAAATTATTCTCTACATTCTCTTGATTTTGATTAAAATAATCCAATAGTACTTTATCTTCTTTAGATTTAACTACTGCTATTACTTGATTATAAAGAAAATTATTTAATGCCATATTAGTAAATGGAGAAATTGAATCTTTGATACTTTTTGGATAAATAATGTTATCTATATCCTGTTTGCTATAAGAAGTATTAGATAAAACGTATTCTATAAATAATAATTCATCAAAAGTATTTTTGATTAACTTGTCTTCTTTTAATTTTTGATAAGTATAATATATATTTTCAGAATTTAATTCTAAATCTTTAAAATATTGATGTTCTAATAAAAACTGAAAACCAGATACTCTTGCTTTTTGAACATCTAAATAATTTTTATTTTCGGTTAATAAATCACCAAAATCTTTATAATTACCAATTTTAGATATATCAATAACAGATACTCTGATATTCTTATCTAGTAATTCTGGGATTCTTTTTAACATCTCATCTATTCCAGCTTTGTCATTATCAAGTGCAAATACAATAGATGAATGATTTGCATTTATTAATTTTAAATGTTCTTCAGTTAGTGCTACTCCCATAAGGGCAACTGTATTTTCAAAACCAAGTTTTTTTGCACCTGCTACATCCATATAACCTTCAACTAAAATAAGTTCGTTGTTATATGAAAGAACTTTGGCATTATCAAAATTATAAAGTAATTCTTTCTTATGAAAAAGTCCTGTTTCTGATGTATGTAAATACTTGGGTTTTTCATCTGTTATAGTTCTACCTGCAAAAGATACAATATTACCCTTTTCATCTTTTATAGGGATGGTAATTCTATTTTGAAAAACCTCTTTATAATTACCAAACTCATCTATTCTTATTAATCCCAATTTCAATAAAGCATTTGAAGAAATCTCTTCTCTTTTATCCATCATGCTCAATAATTGTCCTTTAGGAATAAATCCAAAAGAAAGCTCATCTATCATCTTATCTGTTAAACCACGATCTTTTATATAACTTAAAGCATCTTTATTTACATATTTTAAATTATAATTAAATATTTTATTTAAAAGTTCCATTGTTTTTAATAGGCTTTGCTCTTCTTCTGTATATTTTTTGAAAGTGGTCTTATATTTGTAATCATTATTTATTTTTCTTAAATTTGAAATATCTATATTCAAATTACATATATCAACTACTTTAGCAATTGCTTCATTTACAGAAATATCTTTGTTATTTAATTGTTTTTCTAATTTTTGAACAATTGAAATTACATTACCCGAAGTATGACATGAAAAACAAGATGCAATATTCTTTTTTGGATTAACACTAAAACTAGGGTTTGTATCATTATGAAAAGGACAGATTGCTTTTTTTCGACCGTCTGCATCTATTCCATAATATTCAACAACGTCTACAATACTTGCTTGCTTCTGAACTTCCTGATAAATATCTTGTATTGTAAATCCCCCTTTCTGTTAGATTTCTAATTCTAGCTCTTCTTTTTTCTTTTCTTGATTATCTTTTCGTTTCATAAATTCAATCAACTGCCTTGCTGTAATACCTACTTCTTTCCAACAACAAAAATGATTAGAACCACCTGTAAAATCTTTATCATGTTTCATTGTTCTAATTAAAACATTTTTATACCAATCATTTACAAAAAATCTTACATCTGAAATACTAACATAAACAAATCTATCTTCCTTTGAATCTTTAAGTACAGCTGAAAATTCATAATGATTTTTAGAAAATGAATGTAATTCAAGTTTATTTTCTAATGCCATCTTTTTTAAGTCGGATTTCATTCTTTTTTGAAATTCAACATAATCTTTACCTACTGATGTACCAGAGGAAAATGTATGTTTTAACCATTTATTATAATCCATCATGTTTCCTTTCTAAAAAACAAAAGAAAAAGACGTAGTACTTCAGTTTATACTACGCCTTAATTTTTTTTGTTTTTCTTTTTTGTTATTGAATAAATAATTCCAACTATACCTAGTAAAGATAAACTACCTATCACAATGTATAGTGGCATATTATTATCTAATCCTGTTTGAACAACTGGTAATAATGTATTTTGATATGCAAAACTATATACTAAATTTTCATCTACTTCTACTTTTACATTATCAACAAATAATCCCTCATCATTTAATTCTACTTTTATGACTTGGTCTGATAATCCATATCCTTCTGGTGCTTTTGTTTCTCTAATAAACCAAGTACCATAACGAATATCAATCAAAGCAGTTCCATCTTCAATATTAGCAGAATATTCTTTTACAACATTATCACAGTTTTTATCTTTACATAAAGAAAAAGTAAAATCTTTACTAATAATATTTTCTAATGTTTTATCATCAACTTTATTAACTAAAATATAGTTTTTGATTGCATCATTATATACATATTTAACATTGTCTACTACTTCTACATCTTGTCCTCGATATTCAGACACAATAGGAATAATAATGTCATTTGGATAATATCCGTTAGCTGGCTTTACTTCTGTTACTTCATAATAGATTTCACCATCATAAGATAAAGGCAAGTCAGCTTTGAAAGACAATTTTCCTTTGCTATTTGTTTTGCCAGTTTCAATAACAGTTCCTGCTTTTAGCAAAACTTCTCCACTAGGAAGTAAAACATCTTTCTTTAAAACCAAATTAAAAACAGCTCCTTCAATAGCTGTTTCATCTTCACTATCTTTTTTATTAATTGTTACATCTACTTTCTGACGTTCATTTTGAACAGAAATGCTTTTAACAACAACTGGTGTATTACCATCCTCTTTGATGGTAATATCATATTTTGTATCATCAAGAACCATACCTTCTGGAGCTTCAGTTTCGTATCCAACGTATTCCCCTAACGGAAGTAATTTTGAATAAGTATCTTCTTTAGATGAAGTAACAATTTCATCTACAATAGTTCCCTTTTTATAAATAACACTTCCATCAGCTGGATCAATTATGTCTTCTTTAGCTTCAATGACAAATTTCATACCATCAAGTTTTTGTTCTTCATAAATAAATTGGTAATTACCATTTTCATCTTGTTCAACACCAGTTAAAACTTCTCCTGTTTTTTCCACTTTAACTTGTCCTTTGATAGATGTATTTGGTACTTCAATTACAGTTAGTGGATTACCATCTTCATCTAACTCGTAAATATTTTGATTAGTAATTTCAAATTCTATCTCATCCGTGATTAAATAACCATCAGGGTTTTTGATTTCCTCTAAAATATATTTTTGAGCTTTTAACTGAAGTGGTAAGACTACACTACCATTTTCTGATGTAGTCCAAGTATCATATTTTTTATCTCCCACTTTTTGAACCAAGTATTCACCAGTTTCAACATCTTTAATTTTAAAAGTTGTATTACTTAAAGTAATTGTTTTACCAGTTTCAGCATCTTTCTTAATTAATTTTAAATAACTAGTAAATAAACGGTTATTGATTATGTAATGCAAAGTATCTTGATTTTCAGATGAAACAGTAAATGTCCATTCATTTACTTTATCCGTATCAACTTTTCCTTTGACTTGTTTTACAATGAATGAGCCATAGGCAAGATCTTTTGATTTAGCATACCCTTCGCTATTTGTAATGAGATAATCATATTCTCTATTACTAAATTCTGATTTATGTTTATATGCTTCTTCAATAGAACCATATTTATCAACGTATTTTTTAGCAACTACTACAAATTCTGCTCCTTCTTCTTTTTCTACAATCTCAGATTCTTCACCAGATGTCATAATCTTTTGCAAATCAAAATTACCTGTGATTACCTCATCTTTAACAGTAGAATTTTTTATAATTACTTCTGAACTACCATCATCAACAATACTTACATTATAGGTATTCTTGTCAAGTTTGTAGCCTTTTGGTGGAGTAATTTCTTTCCAATAGTATTCTCCCAAAAATAAATTACCAACGGATGCTTTTCCATTAGAAATAGTCACACGTGCTACTTCTTGATTAGTTGTATATGCTGTACCACCAGTATCTGTATTTTTTATATTTTCTCTAGCATATAATCCATATACAGCCCCATCCAGCACAGCTTCATTTTGAGCAACATTAAATTCTTTATCTATTTTTTGAACATGAACTTCACCTTTCGGAACTCTTTCAGTTAATCTAAATACATGAATATAATCCATACCATTAACATTTATGGTAGTACTTCTAGTCATAACAGTTCCAAAAACTGAATCAACAACGCCATAATTAGTTGCTCCACCTAGCATTGCAATTTTATTATCAAATAAGTGCATAAATGCAACGTGTCCTGATCCATCATAGTTCGCTTTATCTTCTGGTCTTTGAATTACCAAATCACCATTTTTAAATAAACCTGCATTAGCTGGTACATCTTTTGCATAACCAGACCAAATATGTTCAGCATCTTCAGGATGAGCCATTGCATTATTATACATTTTAGATGGTGCGTATCTTGAGCCTCCACCTGATTGAGGAGTATCAATATCATAAGGATGGATTCCTACTATTGATTCGCCAATACCTAACTTATTTAATACACGTGTAACAAAACCAGTACACGTTCCAACTTCACTGTAAGTCCAGCCAATATAGTTTTGAGCAGTTTCAATTATTTTATCTCCATCAATATTTGCAAGAGCATTTACTTTCATAACTAACGGAGTAAATGGTATAGACGACATTAAAATTCCAAATATAAGCACTACATTTAAAACTCCATGTAACTTCCTTTTAATTTTAGTTTTCATTCTTCTCTCCTTTCAAAATAAAAAGTTACTACTTATATAAGTATTCTAATGAATCGCCTCCTTTCGTTCGGAAGTTAAAACACAAAAAAAGAAGATGCAATATCTCCTTTTTGAAACTTCCCTATATTATCATTTTACCACGTTTTTATAGGCACGTAAATGGCATTTTAAAAATTTTTCTATTTTTTTAACTATTCTTCTTTGTTTTTATAAATTTTATATGAAATCTTGTAACTAATAAAATATATTATAAAACTTAATAATATAAGAAGAAATAAACCAAAGTTTTTTAATACACTTTCTAATTTTGCAATATCAACTGAAAGTCCAGATTCTTTTATAAGAAATCCTACTCCTGCTCCTATAAGTGCTAAAACAAATAATACAATAAACATTTGGATTCTACCTTTTTCTGCTCCCCATTTAAAAATACTAGGAATTTGAATTGCTTGAATAAGTGATACTCCAAATAGCCCACCAATAGTAGTAGCAAGTAATGTATCTATGTTTATATCTATAACATTATCTGGTCTTACATAATTCATAATATTACCAATTAGCAAAGTTAATACAAATCCAAGTAAACTTCCTAATATAGTTGCACCAATAGCAAGGATGTATTTTTCTAAAACTATTTCTTTTCTAGTAACTGGTAAAGTTAATATATATCTATTTGATTTTGCCATTTCATCATAACTAAATGTTGAAAGCGAAATCATACCTACAATAATACCAATAACAACTGATCCCCAGTATATAGCATCTGTACCAATAATCGCCATACCACAAAATATCACAATTATAATTAATGTAGTTTTATAACTGGCTAAATTATATAAATCCTTTTTAAGTAACCCTTTTATCATAATTATCTTTCTCCTTTTATGTAAAATAGCATAATATCATCAATAGATGGTTTATCAATAGAAGTAATACCATACTTTTTCTTAAAAGTATTTTTATCATTTGTTAAAACTTCATACTGATATTTTCCTTTTTTATAACTTACATAATCTTTTTCATTTATTTTAGAAAATTCTTCTTTTGTACATTTAGCAACACCATATTCTTCTAACAGTTCTAAAGTAGGAACGTTTAAAACTATTTTTCCTTTATCAATAAATACTATGTAATCAGAAATATGTTCTAAGTCTGTTGTAATATGAGTAGATAATAGAATAGACCTTGTTTCATCTTCTTCAATATATTTTCTAAATATATCAAGTATTTCACTTCTTACAACTGGATCAAGCCCACTAGTTGGCTCATCTAATATTAGTAATTTTGGATTATGAGAGATAGCTGTTGCAATTTTTAATTTCATTTTCATACCACTTGAAAAATCTTTTACTAATTTATCAGTTGGTAATCCAAATTGTTTTAATAAATCATTATATTTATTTTCATCCCACGTTTGATAAAAATCTTTCATAACAGAATTTATATGTTTAGGTGTTAAATATGTTGATAAAAAACTATCATCTAATACAACACCTAAATCTTTTTTTATTTCTTTTTCATGAGCTTTACTATCTTTTCCAAATATCTTAACTGTACCTTCCGAATTTATAATATTAAGTATAGATTTTATCGTAGTTGTTTTACCTGCTCCGTTTTCTCCGATTAATCCAACAATAGCACCACTTGGTACATTAAAACTTATTTTATCTAACAAAAAACCAGCATACTTTTTAGATAAATCTTTAATTTCAATATTGTTCATTTAAAGTTCCTCCTCAAAAATCATTTTAAATAATTCACTTACTTCTTCTTTTGAAATATTAGATAATTTAGATACTTCATAAATCTTTTCTATATAATCTTGAATCTCCTTTAATTTTTCTTCTTTAATTAAATCTAAATTTTTAGGAGATACATAACTTCCTTTTCCCTGCACAGTTTTTATGAAACCAGCCTTTTCTAATTCATCATAAGCTCTTTTAACTGTTAAAAAACTTATTTTTAATTCATTAGCTAAACTTCTAACAGACGGAAGCATCTCACCTTCTTTAAGCTCATTAGAAAATATTGCTTCCTTAATTGCATTTTCTATTTGCTCAAATATCGGAAGTCCACTACTATTCGTTATAATGATATTCATCATACACCTCCTGTTACATCTGTTATGTTCTAATTATAACACTTTATAACAGTTTGTCAATACCATTTAATTTTAAAAAAGAAAAAACTACTATAATTAGCAGTTTAATCCATTTTATTAAAATTACTTTTCGGAAATTCAACAATAATTTTTGTCCATTCTTTGTATTTAGATTCCATTTTTATTTCAAGTCCAAGTTTATTACAAATCTTTTTAGATAAATATAAACCCATTCCTGTTGATCTACTTTTCTTTCTATCACTACCAGTAAATCCTTTTTCAAATACTCTTATTAAATCACTTTCTTTAATTCCACAGCCATTATCTAATATTTCTAATATAACTTTATTTTTATCTTCTCTTGCATCAAAAGTAATTACTTTTTTATCTTTTTCCATATATTTAATAGAATTATTTACGATTTGATTAATTACAAAAATAATCCATTTTTCATCTGTTGCTACATCTATGTCTAAATTATTTGTTTCAATAGATATTTTATGTTTTAAAAAGTAGTCTTTATTTTGCATTAAAACTTGATGAACTATGTCTGACAATTTAATACTTTTAATAAAATAATCTTTTTCTGGATTTTCACTTCTTGCATAATAAAGTACCTGCTCCACTAGATTATCTATTTTTTGTACTTCTCTTTTTAGTTCAGTATCTTTATGATTATCACAATATAATAGTAATGCAGAAATAGGAGTTTTTACTTCATGAACAAAACTTTCTATATATTCTCTATAATCCCCATATTTATGTTCCAGTTTAGATATTTCATCATTCATGGATTTTGTTGCTTTTTTCAAAGCATAATAATATGCACTACTTTTTATATCTTTAGGTTTTGTTAAAACTTCAGCAATCAAATATTTTTCTTCTAAATTATCTGTCAATGTTCTAATCTTTTGGACTTGTTTTATTAGTTTTCTATAACTAATAATAAGATATGAAACCAATAATAACGTGCAAAATATAAATAGCGATAACATAACAGAAATATCAAAACCAAGTAAATATCCAAATGCAAATTGAATAAAGATGAAAAGAATATAAAGTAAAATAAGTCCAATTTTTTCTTCTAGGTATTTCATCATATCTTATATCCCTTCCCTCTTATATTTTGAATAAAATTAGGCTTATCAATTTCTTCTAATTTTTTTCTTAATCTATTCAAATTAACATTTAAAATATTATCATCTAAATAATATTTTTCGTTCCAAAGATAATCAAGCAATTCCTCTTTTGAAACAATTTTATCAGGATTTAAAAAGAAATAGTATAAAATATGAAATTCATTTCTTGTTAATTCAGTTTGCTTATCTCCGTTTTTTATAATAGATAAATGTAAATCCAAAGTAACATCTTTTACTTTTATTTCTTTATATCTAATAGGATCTTGTACTTTTAAAGTCCTTTTGATTTTTTCTAGTAATATATCTTTGTTATATGGTTTTGTAATGTAATCATCTCCACCAGATAAGAGACTTTTTAACTCATCTTCATCACTTGTCATACTAGTAACAAATATTATTGGTACATTTTCTTCTTTTTTAACTTTCCTGCAAATATCATAGCCATTATCATTAGGTAAATTCACGTCTAATAAAATTAAAGATTTATCTATATTTTTTATTTCTTTTACTATATCTTTAGTAAAATCATCTAGTGTTAAAACTTTATAAGAGTGAGTTTCTAATAGTTCTTTTAATTCACTTCTAATTCTTTCATCATCTTCTATGATTAAAATTGCCATAAACAAACTCCTTTCATAATCAACGTCCTTTAATATTATACCTTATTATTATAAAAGAAAAAAGCTCATTACCTAGAGCTTTCATCTTCAATATTGTTTTTGAATGTAATATAAGTTGCTATATAATAAATTCCATAAATAACTAAGAATATACCTATTGTTATAAATATTGTTACCAAATAATTCATTGATGCACTAGTTACTGCATAAAACAATCTATTTATTGAAAATGCAGTTATTATGGCAATGATAATTGGATAAATTATTGGGAACAAGAAATTAGCAGTAATTTGTTTTCTAATAGTTTTATGAATTTGATTTTTTTCAACACCCAATTTTTCTAACAATTTATATTGATATTTATTTTTATTAGAATCACTTAATGTTTGGATAGATAAAATCGTACCAACTACTGTTATAAATATGAAACTAATATAAAGAAGCGAAAATGAAAATATTGTCATAGCAGATTTATTCATTGCCTCCATATATCCTCTAACAGTAAGTGGGAAGTATTTAGCAATGTAATCACCATCTGGGAACTCATAATAACCTATCTCTTCTAATTTCATGTTATCTTCTTCTGTTGTTTCATTTTTAGTATTAAAAACGTAAAGTTCTGTTACCACTTGCATATTTTTAGCAACATCATCTGGGATAACAATAATGAAACTATTACCTGTTGACCATCCTAATCTAAAATTTTTTATAGTTGTATCTTTTAATGATAATTCTTTACCATTAATAGTAATTTTTTCATTAAATTTTTCTATTTTTTCTAAATACTCCTCAACTGTTTTATCTCCAGTAACAAAATACTCATCATCTTTTAATTCAATAGTATCTACTCCAAGCATTTCTAATAACTTATTATAATCAGAAACTTTTAAGTATGAATCATAATTATATAGACCATTATCTCCAATATCATCAATGTACTTTGATACTTGGTGGGATTTAAGAGTTAATATTTGATAATGTAGTTCATCAGTAATATCATAATTTTGATGGATATAATCTATATACTCCCATGCTTTTTCTCTATTATCGCCGATTCCAGTCCAACTTTCATCTACTTCACCATACATTCCTTCAACTAAAATATCATAAGGTGCTTGTTGCTCTATATTGTTCTCATACGCATCTTTCATAACAAATGACATATTCATACAAATTAGATTTAAGGTAATTAATAATGATAATGTTCCTAGTGCCATACCTATTGTTTTAGATTTTGCTTCAAAGTTTTTTACAACAAACAAATTATCTTTACTATATTTTATTTTCTTTCTCTTACTTATAAAAACTAAAATAAAATCTCCAAGTGTAAATGTAATCCCATATATACTAATTATCAATAAAATGATTGCCACAAGTAAATATAACATCATATAAGGTTCCATTATTTTAAAGAAATAATCACATAAATATAATCCAGTCGCTCCCATAATAACAAATATTATAAACAAAACATTTCTGTATTTTTTCTTTTTCCATATTTTTTCTTCATTTTTCTTTTCTAAATAAAGTAAATCATGAATTTTCATTTTCTTCATTCTATGACTACTTCTAAATAAAGTAAAAGTATAAATTAAAACAAAATATAATACAGAAAGTAATACAGGAGTTAGAGAAATTTTTAATGATATTTGATAAGGCATTTCAAACAGATTCATTACTATGGCAGAAAAGATATTTCCAAAAATAATTCCTATAAAGAAAGATATAATAAATGCTATAATTCCTAAAATAAGATTTTCTAAAAGAAACAAACGATTAATTTGCTTTTTCTCTATACCTAAAATCATATAAGTACCAAACTCTTTACTACGTTTTTCAAACATAAAACGCATTGTATAATTGATAAGCCATGCAATTACAAAGACAATTATTATACTAACAAATATAACTGCATACTTTAAATTATCCATTGTTGCTGAAAGTTCTGTGATCTCTTTTGAAAATGATACAAAGTTAAAAGCAAAAATCAAAGAGAAAGCCATTACTACTGTTACTATATAAATAATATAATCTTTTAAACTTCTTTTAACATTACGAATGGCTAATTTACTTAACATTGCTTACATCTCCACCTAATAGTGTTAATACATCTAATATTTCATTAAAGAACTCTTTTCTTGATTTTTCGCCTCTTCTTATTTCATTAAATATCTTTCCATCTTTTAAGAACAATACTCTTTCACAAAAACTTGCACTAAATGAATCATGTGTAACCATTAAAATAGTAGCATTTAATTTTTTATTCATCTCTTCCATTGTTTCTAATAACATTCTACTGCTTTTAGAATCTAATGCTCCTGTTGGCTCATCTGCTAAAATTA
>UMJX01037013.1_pt1 | contig 36983 bp, 30 predicted proteins | sample 1966131 | NCBI WGS metagenome assembly UMJX01 (sample SAMEA4836162, study PRJEB28245) | human gut metagenome | biome: gut microbiome; material: fecal sample | place: Denmark | collected 2008 | reverse complement strand
ATTCTATAAACTTTCTTATGATTAACATTATAACCATTATTTTTTAATTCTAATGTAATTCTACGATAACCATATCTCTCTTTATTATTAATAAATATTATATGGAGGTTATTATTAATTAGATGGATAAGGAAATATTAGTTTTAATATTGATAATATTGGTAGTAAGAGAATTGAGGGTATATTTTATAGGAATATAATAATACGATTATTACAGTATATATGATTAAAAAGGCGGCAAGAAAATGATATTTTATGGATTGGATATTTTGGTGTTTGTTTTTTTATAGTAAATGTTATTTTAGATAGTGTGGCAAATGAAACCAGAATAAAAGCCACGCTTATTGACAAGTATGTGGAATCGGTAGTAGGCCCAGATAATATGATGACGGAAAGATATATATTGTGTTTTAGCTTTGATAATAGAATTAAATATTTTGATGTTAGTTATTTTACTTACAAGAAATATTTGGTAAATGGATACTGACATATAAGAGAAATAGATTTGTTAGTTTTGATAAATAATGTTAAAAACAAAGTAAGCAGAAAAATATTTGCTTACTTTGTTTCAATATTAATGGTATAGGAACTGTTACCTCGATAGTGATTATTTTCATCAAAGTCATCTTCATCATAAGTGAATACGGTTAAAGTTATTGGAGAGACTATTTCATAGGTTCTATTGGCTAAGTATAATTTTATTGAGGAGTAGATAGTGGAGGCACTAATATTTTTGGTTTCTAGATGAGAGTACCAAGAATTATTTGCTTGATGAATGTCGTCGTATAGATAGTAATATAGGTAGTCAGTGTGATGCATTTCACTGGGATCTAAAACTAGATAATCAATTGTTTCATTGATTGTTTTGAATGAAATATTAAATCCAATTTTATATTTAGAAATATCTGAGTATTTTTGATAGTAGTTATTCCAGGCTCTTTTTTGGTTATTGTCGTTTAGAGTTTCGTCATTTGTATAGTAGATTTCAAAAATGCCTATATCTTTATGATCTGAGAGGGATACTTTGTAGTTATGGACTAGTTTATTATTTTGATAAAGTCCAATTTTAATGGGGTTGTCATCTTGATATTTAATAATTTCTTCTTGGTTATTTTTAGAAATTACGGGTTCTTTTGAATAGATTCCGGTTGTTTCCTTTTGGCAACTTGTGGTAGAAAAAATTAATATTAGTAGAAGTAAGAATTTCATTATTTATCACCTAAGTTAATTTTAACAAATGATAGAAAAAAAATAAAGTTCTTTAATAAACTTTATTTATAATTTAAAATCTTCAACATCGTCGTCAGTCATATCCTTTAGATCATAGAATGGTCTTGGTTTATATTTTTTAATCTTAGCAATAATATTAGTAGGGAATTTTTTAATTAATTTGTTGTATGAAGTAATATTGGCATTGTAGTAAGTTCTTAGGGTAATTAATTCTTCATCGATTAATTCTAATTGTTTGTTAGCTTTATATATTTCATCGCTTTCTTTTAATTCTTTATTATTTTCATAAAGAGCTAAAAATTCATTGTAGGATGCGACAAGTGTACGATCTAGTTCGAAGTTACTTATTTTTCTAGAACGTAATTTTATAATATCTTTAAAGGCATCTTTATCTAGTTCTATTTTATTTTTGATAAGTATTACGGTACGGTTAATTAGATCATACTTATCTCTTAGATTATTATCAATGCGATTTTCTGCTTCATCTACTCTTATTATTGTTTCGTTAATTTTATTATATAGATAGAAGTATATAATTGATAGAAGAATTAATGTAAGGATTATTATAAATAATGTAATTAAAAATGTATTCATATTATCACCTAGATTAATTATAACAGATTATAATAAAATTAACAAGTATTTAATTATTGATAAAAACTTTTATTGTAGTTAATTGGTTCTTCAAAAGTGACAAAGTCAAGATATATTAATAATATTAAATACCATTCGCCAGTATTGGGATTTGACACGATGATATGATCTTTTCCAGCTTGTTCAATAATTCCATCGAAAACACGATCTTGCCATTCGACAGATCCTGGTACAGTAACGTGAAAACGAGCTTTTTTACCACGGTTTAATCTTAATATGTTTTCAATATAAGATTGTTCTTCTTGATAAGAGTCTTGTACTGGGGAGAGTGATTGTTGGTTAGGAATGGTATTGTTATTTAATCCGGTACCTGGGAAGGCACTACTATTGGAATTTGGAAATGTACTGTTATAATAACTTCCGTTCATAAAATCATCCTTTCAGTTAAGTATATTTAAGTTGATAAGAATTATGAATATTATTTACAAGGGTTAAAAATTGTGATAATATCTATTTGTATATAGGAGGATATATATGAGAGTAAGAGTTGGAGTATCTAATAGACATATTCATTTATGTAAGAGAGATAGTGATATTTTATTTGGAGAGGGTTATAAATTTGTTAAGAGAAATGATTTGTCACAAAAGGGTGAATATGCTTGTATGGAGACGGTTAAGATTAGGACTGATAAGTATGAGTTTCCTTATGTTAGGGTGCTTGGTCCAATTAGAGAATATACACAGGTAGAGGTATCTTTGGATGACGCTTTATTATTGGGGATTAATCCTCCGATAAGGACTTCTTCGGATCTAGACGGAGCTGAGAGTGTATGGATAGAAGGACCTAAAGGAAAGATATTTAAGGAAAACTGTTGTATTAGGGCAACGAGACATATTCATTGTAATAAATCTGAGATTATGAACCATAATAATAACGATATAGTTACAGTTATGGCTAATGGTAAAAGAATGGATAATGTTCATATTAAAATGGGAGATAATTTTACTTTAGAGTTACATATAGATAAGAGTGATGCTAAAGAATATGGACTTAATAATGGAGACTATATCGACTTAGAATAAGGGTGATATAGTGGATATATTTACAATACTTAAGAGAACTAAAAAAGAACTTATTAGAAAGATTATTACATCGGTAATATTACAGGGATTATTATTAGTAATTCCTGTTTTTTGGACTAATAGTATTAATTATGCGACAGGATATGAGTTTGATAAGGCTAATAAATTAATAGTTATTACATTGCTTTTATCTTTGTTATATTATTTATGGAATTATTTTAATCAGAAGGCTTGGTATAGTTATTATAATAAACTATATTTAGAATATACGAATTTGGTAATGGAAGCTAATTTGGATAATGTTACTTTAGGTGAATATACGAATATTATTAATAATGATGTAGATATTATTGGGACATTTATTGGAAATGCAGTAACAAGATTAATTCAGATATTAGAATTTTTAGTTATTTATATGTATTTTTTAAAAGTTAATTTTTATATATTTTTGGTGACATTAATTGTATCAATATTTATGGTTATTATAATTACTTATTTTGGTTCTAAGATTGAGATTGAAAATAAGAATAGAAAGGATAATTTGGATTATAAGACAATAAATATTCATAATATATATGATGTTCTTAAGAGTAAGAAGAAGATATGTGATAATAGTTTTATTAAGAGTACAATTAAGTATTTGGAATCTAATGCAAGATTTAATTTGTTTGTAAATGCGATGATATATTTGGTACTTGGATTTATGGAATTATGTAGATATGGGGTTATTATATATTCAATATATTTAGTTGGTTTAGGGGAAATGGAAATTGGAACAGTTCTTTTGATATATTCTTATTATTCTAAAATAATAACTAATTTTGAGGTATTGGGGACAATTAATGCTGAATATCAGAGTGTTAAGGTGTCAGTTAATCGTCTTAATAAAATTAGAAGTAATAAGGAAATTTATGAGGATTAGAAGGGGTAATTTACAATGAAGGTGTAAAATTTGTTTGAAAAAAGAGGAAAATGTGTTAAAATTATACTTGGGAAGAGTGATACATTATGAGTAGTTATGATGAAAATAGTATAAAAATATTAGAAGGCTTGGAAGCGGTTAGAAAAAGACCAGGGATGTATATTGGGTCAACTGATAAACGTGGATTACATCATTTGGTATGGGAAATTGTGGATAACTGTGTAGATGAGGCTTTAAATGGCTTTGGAGATTATATAAGAATTACGATGCATACGGATGGCTCTATTAGTGTTAGTGATAGAGGTAGAGGAGTTCCGGTAGGAATGCATGCATCTGGAAAGAGTACACCGGAGGTTATATATACGGTGTTACATGCTGGAGGTAAATTTTCTGATGGCGGATATAAAGTATCTGGTGGATTACACGGTGTAGGTGCTTCAGTTGTTAATGCTTTATCTAGTTGGATGGAAGTAACTATTAGAAGAGACAAGGGGGAGTATTATATTAAGTTTGCTGATGGAGGACACGTTGCAGTTCCTTTAAAGCAGATAGGTAGTAGTACAAGAACCGGAACAACAGTTAGATTTATGCCAGATAAAAGCATTTTTGAGACGACGACTTTTAATTATTCGACAATATGTGAAAGAATGCAGGAATGTGCTTTTTTGATTAATGGACTTACTATCGAGATTGTTGATGAATTTGAGAATAGATCTGAAAAATATTGTTATGAGAATGGTCTTAGGGCTTTTTGTGAGTATTTGAATGAGGGAAAAGAAGTTCTTCATAAGGTTCTTTGCTTTGATGCTTCCAAGGATAGAATAAATGTTTCTATTGGAATGCAATGGACAGATAGTTATAGTGAAAATATAATTTCTTTTGTTAATAATGTTAAAACTCCCGATGGTGGTAGTCACGAAGTGGGATTTAAGACAGCACTTACTAAGGTACTTAATGATTATGCAAGAGATAAGGGCTTTATAAAAGGAAAAGATAAAACGTTTGAAGGGACAGATGTTAGAGAAGGACTTACAGCAATTATTTCAGTACAGATACCGGAATCTTTGTTACAGTTTGAAGGACAGACGAAATCAAAGTTGGGAACTCCAGTGGCTAGGACAATAGTAGAGGCTATTGTTACTGAGAAATTAAAGTTTTTCTTGGAAGAGAATAATCCAATTGCTACAAAAATAGTTAGCAAGGCTTTGAAAGGAAAAGAAGCTAGAGAGGCTGCTCGTAAGGCGAGAGAAGAGACTCGTAAAGGGAAGGATAATAAGAAAATAGAGCGTATTCTTAGTGGAAAGTTAACACCAGCAACAAGTAAGGAAAGAGAGAAATGTGAACTTTTTATCGTTGAGGGTGATAGTGCTGGTGGATCTGCAAAACAAGGAAGAGATAGGAAGACTCAAGCGATATTACCTCTTCGTGGTAAGGTTATTAATACTGAAAAAGCAAAGCTAGATGATATATTTAAAAATGAAGAAATTAATACTTTAATTCATACTATTGGAGCAGGTATTGGAAATGATTTTGATATTAATGAATGTAACTATGGGAAGGTAATTATAATGACCGATGCTGATGATGATGGGGCACATATTCAATGCTTGTTATTAACATTTTTTTATAGGTATATGAGGCCATTAATAGAAAATGGTAGATTATTTATAGCTATGCCACCACTTTATAAGTTTAGTATTGGTGGTAAGGATAGTTATTTATGGAGTAATGAAGAACTTAGAAAGGCAACGGCAGGAAAAAGCAATTATAAGATTCAAAGATATAAAGGACTTGGGGAGATGAATGCTGATCAGTTGTGCGATACGACAATGGATCCTAAGTATCGTAATTTAGTTAAAGTAAATATAATAGATGGAGCTTTGGCGGAGAAGAGAGTTTCTATTTTAATGGGAGATGCAGTAGAACCTAGAAAGAATTGGATTAATGAAAATGTTGAATTTTCTTTAGAAGATTCTTATAAAATATAATATATTGATTATAAATAATTGACAAAGTAATAAGTTTTTTATATAATTAAAGGGATATTTAAAACAAATGAAGAAGACGAGGTTATAAATAGATAATAGAGAGTAACTGATGGTGGAATAGTTATATTGATTTTATGATCTGAATCACTTTGGATGTATCTTTTTGATATTAGGAAAGATCGGTAAGAACCGTTATATTAATTAAGTGCACTGAAATTTTATGTTTTGGTGAATTAAGGTGGTACCGCGGTTATTTCGTCCTTATTAATATTTATTATTAATAAGGATTTTTTTATGGTGATGATATATGAAATGTGAATTTGAGGTTAGATTGCTAGATGTAAACTTGTTAGGTTTTATTAATAAAATGGAAGAGAATAAAGCAGAGTTTGTAGGTAGTTGGTTACAAAGAAGATATATTTATGACTTTAATCCGGTTGATGAGAATAAATGGATTAGGCTTAGAACAAACGGTATTAAAAATACACTTACAATTAAAGAGTTTAATCATTCGGGAATAGACGGAGTTTTTGAATTAGAGACGGAGGTTGGTGATTTTGAAACTACTGATATGATACTTTCTAAACTGGGATATTTTAAGAGAAGTATTCAGGAAAATCAAAGAATTAGATATATGCTAGATGGAGTAGAAATTGATATTGATACGTGGCCTGGACTTAATACTTTTGTAGAATTTGAGGGAAAGAATGAGAAAAGTATTAAGATGGTGCTTAAAAAACTTCAGATAGATTATAGCTTAGTTACAACGGAGAATGTTTTTGATATATATTTAAAGAATGGTTATAGTAAGGAAGATATGAATAATTTAAAATTTAAGGAGAGTGAAAATGATGAAATTTAAGGAACTTGATAAAAGAGCGGTAGATGAGGTTGAAAAGAGTATTTGTGATAGTTGGGGAGGTATTGATGAGATTACTAAGAAACAAATAGAAAATAGAAATGATTGTGAGAATTTTGTTTTTTATGATGGACCAGCGACAGCAAATGGAATGCCTGGTGTACATCATATTTTAGCAAAATTGTTAAAAGATACTTTTTGTAAATATAAGGTAATGAAAGGATATAGGGTACTTAGAAAAATAGGTTGGGATACTCACGGGTTACCAGTAGAGGTACAGGTAGAAAAAGAGCTTGGTTTTAGTGGAAAAAATGATATTGAAAAGTATGGTATTAAGGAATTTAATGAGAAATGTCGTGAGAGTGTATGGAAGAATGAGAAGGCTTTTAAAGATTTCACTTCCCAACTTGGGCAGTTTATTGATACGAAAAATCCTTATATTACGTATGATAATAATTATATTGAGACAGAATGGTGGATACTTAAGAAATTTTTTGATGAGGGGTTAATTTATGATGGATTAAAGATACTACCATATTGTCCTAGATGCGGAACTGGACTTGCTAGTCACGAGGTAGCTCAAGGTTATAAGGAAATATCAGTTAATACAGTTACTGTTCCATTTAAGTTAAAAGAAATGGATAATACTTATTTATTAGTATGGACGACGACACCTTGGACTTTAATAGCTAATGTTGCTGCTTGTGTTAATCCAAATGAGGTATATGTTAAATGTCATTCGAAGGGATATAATTTTATTGTGGCTAAAAAACTTTCAAAGAAAGTTTTGGGAGATGATTTTGAAATAGTAGAAGAGTATCTTGGAAAAGATCTTGAATATATGGAATATGAACAATTATTACCAATACTGAAGGTTAATAAGAAAGGCTTTTATATTACGTGTGCTGATTATGTTACAATGGAAGATGGAACGGGAATTGTTCATATTGCTCCGGCTTTTGGGCAGGATGACTATGAGGTAGGAATTAAGTATGATTTGCCAATTCTTAATCCGGTAGATGAATCTGGATGCTATACTGAAGGGCCTTGGAAAGGTCGTTTGGTAGTGGATCCTGAACTAGAGATTGAAATAATTAAATATTTGGCTGCTAGTGATAAGTTATTTAAGAAGCAGAAGATGGAACATAATTATCCACATTGTTGGAGATGTAATACTCCGTTGGTATATTATTCTAAACCTAGTTTATATATTAAAGTTACAGCATTAAAGGATAAGATTATTGCTGCGAATAAAAAAGTTAATTGGTATCCAGAATTTGTTGGAGAAAAAAGATTTGGTAATTGGCTTGAGAATTTAAATGATTGGGCAATATCTAGGAATAGATATTGGGGGGCACCTATTCCGTTATGGCGATGTGAGTGTGGATATGATTTGATGATTGGTTCTAGAAAAGAATTATGTGAGAAGGCTATTGAGAAAATTGATGAAAATATTGAACTTCACCGTCCTTATGTGGATGATGTACATATTAATTGTCCTAAATGTGGAGGAGTAATGAGTAGGGTGAAGGATGTAATTGATTGCTGGTTTGATTCAGGATCAATGCCTTTTGCACAATATCATTATCCGTTTGAAAATAAAGAATTATGGAAGAGTCAATTTCCTGCTGACTTTATTAGTGAGGGAATAGATCAAACTAGAGGGTGGTTTTATTCTTTAATAGTTATATCGACTTTCTTAGAGGGGTGTGCTCCATATAAGAATGTACTGGTTAATGATTTAATATTGGATAAGTATGGACAAAAGATGCATAAAAGTAAAGGTAATGCGGTAGAACCATTTGGTATTTTAAAAAAATATGGGGCAGATGCGACAAGATTTTATATGTTATATGCTTCTCCAGTATGGACTCCTTTAAAGTTCGATGAAGATGGAATTAAAGAAATACAGTCAAAGACTTTTAGTACACTTAAGAATACTTATACGTTTTTTCAAATGTATGCTAATGCAGATAATTTAGATCCTAGAGAATTTAAGGTTTCTTATGATGCATTGGAAGAGATAGATAAGTGGTTATTATCTAAATATAATAAATTAGTTAGTTATGTTACTGATTCAATGGAAGAATATGATTTAAATAAGGTTACTAGAGCAATTAATAGTTTTTTAAATGAAGATTTGTCTAATTGGTATATTAGAAGAAATAGAAGAAGATTCTGGGAGAGTGAACTAACAGTTAGTAAAAAGGCAGTATATCAAACTACTTATGAAGTGCTTATTGGTATATGTAAATTGTTAGCACCAATTAGTCCATTTATTACAGAGGAGATATATCGTGATCTAACAGGAATGGAAAGTGTTCATTTGGCGATGTATCCGGTAGCTAATAAGGAAATGTATCAGGATGAGATAGAGAAGAAAATGGATTTAGTAAGAGATTTGATTAGTCTTGGTAGAAATGCTAGAGAGGAAGCAAAAATAAAGGTAAGACAGCCTATTAGTGAGGTAATACTTGACGGAAAGAATGAGAGTATTATTAAAGAAATGACGCCACTTATTATGGAAGAGCTTAATGTAAAAACAGTTACTTTCTGTAATAAGTTAACGGATTATATTAACTTTATTGTTAAACCTAATTTTAAGGAAGTTGGAAAAATTTTGGGTTCAAGAATTAAGGTATTTCAAGAGGAACTTTCTAAATTAAGTAATGAAGAGGTAATGGAGTTAAAGAATGGAAATGAGATATTAATTAAGCTTGAAGGGGAAGAATTTAGTGTAAGTCCTTCGATGGTTGATATTAGAGTAACTGCAAAAGAAGGATTTGATGCTTCTTATTTAGAGGGAGAATTTGTAATTCTTAATACAGTATTAACTGATGATTTAATTAATGAAGGTTTGGCTAGAGAGACGGTTTCTAAGATTCAACAAATTAGAAAAAATAATAATTTTGAAATTACTGATAGAGTGGTAGTATACTATAACGGTGATTTAGAATATAAAGATAGAATTAGTAATTATATTGATTTTATTAAAGATGAGACTTTAGCTGTTAGTTTTGTATGGGATGAAGATGTGGATAATGAATACGATATTAATGAATACAAGGTTAATATTAAGGTTTTAAAGGCATAGGTATTAATAGTAAAAATAAAGGCGAACGCTTTATTGCAAGTAAAAGCAAAAAAGTGTTCTTTTTTTGATTTTACATAGTTTACATTTTTTAATAATATAAAAAAATGGGATAAAAGTTAGACAAATATTTGTAGTGCCGATAGTTATTTTAGCCTTTAATTATATGGAATAATTTGTTAAAGATACAAAAAAGTGTTTATTATTTTTTTGAATAAAAATATAGTTTTTACTTAAAAGTCAAAAATGAAAAAAGATTAAAAAGGAAAAAAATAAAAAACGAACAAAAAAGTATTGACACGGTAAATAAAAGCTTATATAATGGAGTTAATCATAGAAAGAGAAATGATAGAAAATTAATTTGAAGGAGTAGAAAAAAATGATTAATACTGAAGAACTTGTAGCAACGCTTAAGGTTGTAAAAAGAAATGGAAAGAAAGTAGATTTTGATGGTGCTAAAATAGCATTAGCAATTAAGAAAGGCTTTGATAGTATAATTCGTGATGATGAGTTAGTTTATACTTCAAAGGATGTTCAAAAGGTATATCAAGATGTAATTAAGAAAATTACTAAAGAATATAAGAATGAAGAGAAAATTAAGATTGAAGAGATACAAGATTTAATAGAAGAGTCTTTGAAGAAATGTGGGTATGATGATGTTTATAGATCTTTTTCAGAGTATCGTGAGAGAAGAAGTCAATCTAGAATGTTATTTGCTGATGAGAAAAAGATTCATAAATTTTTAAAATCTCTTGAGGGGCTTGGGCTTAAGAGTGCAGCTGAGGAAGATGCGAAAAGAGAGAATGCTAATATTGATGGAAATAGTGCAATGGGAACGATGCTTCAATATGGATCAACAGTATCAAAAGAATTTGCCAAAGCATATTTAATGAAAAAGAAATTTGCGGATGCGCATGATAATGGGGATATTCATATACACGATATGGACTTTATGGCAATGGGAACTACTACTTGTACACAAATTGATTTAAGTAAATTATTTAAGAATGGTTTTTCTACAGGACACGGATATTTAAGAGAACCACAAGATATTATGAGTTATTCAGCATTAGCAGCAATAGCTATTCAATCTAATCAAAATGATCAACATGGGGGACAGAGTATTCCAGCGTTTGATTATTATATGGCTCCAGGAGTACTTAAAACTTTTAAGAAACAATATAAAATGGCAATTAGTGAGTTATTAGATTTTACGGGGTTTGATACTTTTATTAATATTAATAAGGTAAATGATAAGATAGATAAACTTGAGAGTATTGAGTTTGATTTAAGTTATATGGATGATTGTGCTAAGGATAGTGATGAGGTTAAGCATATTTTTGCTAAGGCATATGAGATAGCATACGATAAGACTGATAAGAGAACTTATCAAGCGATGGAAGCATTTGTACATAATCTTAATACGATGCATTCAAGGGCTGGAGCACAGGTACCATTTTCTTCAATAAATTTTGGTACTGATACTTCTCCAGAAGGTAGAATGGTTATGAAGAATTATTTACATAGTGTGGATGCAGGTCTTGGAAAGAATGAAACACCAATATTTCCAATATCTATATTTAAAGTAAAAGAGGGAGTTAATTATAATAAGGAAGATCCTAATTATGATTTATTTAGACTTTCTTGTGAAGTATCTGCGAAAAGATTATTTCCTAATTTTTCATTTATGGATTCACCATTTAATAAACAATATTATAAGGGTGATTATAATACTGAAGTGGCTTATATGGGATGTAGAACTAGAGTTATAGGAAATGTTGTAGATGAGAATAAAGCTATTACTCCTGGACGTGGTAATTTGTCATTTACTTCAATAAATTTGCCTAGATTAGGTATTAAACACGGAATTGTTCTTGATAATCAGGGAAAGGCTGATATGAAGGGATTTTTTAAGGAACTTGAAGAAACGATGGATATGGTTAAGGATCAGTTGCTTGAAAGATTTGAAATACAATGTAATAAACGTTTATATAATTTTCCATTTTTACTTGAACAGGGAGTATGGATTGATTCAGATAAGTTAAAGAATACAGATAGACTTAGAAAAGTATTAAAACATGGTACTTTGAGTATTGGCTTTATAGGATTAGCTGAGACACTAAAGGCTTTAACTGGTAAACACCACGGGGAAGATCCAGAGGCTCAAAAATTAGGACTTAAGATTATTAAGTTTATGAGAAACAAATGTGATGAATATTCAAAAGAGTATAATTTAAACTTTACTTGTTTGGCTACTCCGGCAGAGGGATTATCTGGTAGATTTGTTAATATAGATAGAGCAATATATGGAAAGATTAAGGGTGTTACGGATAGAGAATATTATACTAATTCATTCCATGTTCCGGTATATTATAATATTTCGATAGTTAATAAGATTAAAATTGAAGGCCCATATCACGAACTTACTAATGCGGGACATATTAGTTATATAGAACTTGATGGGGATGTTACAACAAATATTGATGCTTTTGAGAGAGTAGTAAGACTTATGAAGGAAAATAATTTTGGATATGGGGCAATTAATCATCCAGTTGATAGAGATCCGGTTTGCGGATATGTTGGAGTAATTAAGGATGTATGCCCTGGTTGTGGTAGACATGCTTATGAGGGAGTTTCAGTTGAAAAATTAAAGAGTATGAATAGTTGTAATTGTAAATAATTAGGAGGAAAATATAATGAAAGAAGTAGAATTAAGAGAAGAAAAAACTGTAGGGGAAGGTGTTGGCTTCGAGAGGATAAGAAGAATTACAGGATATTTGGTTGGAACAGTTGATAGGTTTAATAATGGTAAAAAGGCTGAGGAAAGAGATAGAGTTAAACATTCTACAGAAGGTTTAATGGCAAAGAAAAATGCAAATTAGATTAGCTAGTGATATTACTATTGATAGTATTGTAGATGGTGAGGGAATTAGAAGTGTTATATGGTGCCAGGGATGTGTTCATAATTGCCCTGGTTGCCATAATCCAATAACACATTCTTTGTCTGGTGGAGTATTGGTAGATGTAGCAGAGGTCTGTAAGGAGATTAAAAATATAGAATTTCAAGATGGAATTACATTATCTGGTGGAGATCCACTACTTCAAATAGATGCTTGTTTAGAGATTGCTAAATTTTGCCAAGAGAATGGACTTAGTGTTTGGTGCTATACCGGTTATAGAATGGAGGATTTGCTTAAAAGAGCAAAAAAAGAAGATAATTTACGAGAACTTTTAATGAATATTGATGCTTTAGTAGATTCACCTTTTATAATGGAACTTAAAAGTTATAATGTACCTTTTAGAGGATCTAGTAATCAGAGAATTATTGATACTAGAGAAAGTTTAAAAGAAGATAGAGTATGTGAGATTTTAAAATATAAAATCTAACATACTTTTTATTATAGAAGAATATCTAAATTTGGATAATTTCATCAATTTATTATTTGTTCTGTATTAAATATTTAAAATGTATGATATAATTATTATAGAGATATAATATGAGGAGTTGATTTAATGGATAATATTATTATAACTTTTGAAGATGGAAGTAAATGTGAATACCGTAGAGGAGTTAAATTAATAGATGTTATTAATGATATCCAAGGGGATAAAGATATAATATGTGGAAGTTTTAATGGAAGAATAATTAGTTATGATGATGCCTTAACGAGAAATGGAAAATTAGTATTATATAGTATTAATGATGCGACAGGTAGCCGAATATATGAAAAAGGATTGATATATTTATTTAATGTTTCTTTGGTAGAAGCTTTGGGAAAAGATACAGTTGTTAAAGTAAGAAATTCAATTGATAGGGGAATATTTTTTGAAATTAATAAAGATGTAACGGAAGAAGATGTTAAAAAAATTAAAGAAATAATGAAAGATAAGGTTAAGAAGGAAATTCCTTTTATTAAAGTAGATACTACAGTAGAAGAAGCACTAACATATTTTAGAGAGATTAAGAGAGAAGATAAAATAAAAACTTTATTTTATGATAAGAATAGTTTTGTTACTTTGTATAAGTTTGACGGAGTATATAATTATATGTTAGGAAATTTACCGCACGATAGTTCTATACTTAAATATTTTGATTTAACTTTATTAAAGGGAAAGGGAATAATTCTTAGATATCCGACAATATACGATGACGGAAAAATTACTAAATATAAACATCATGAACAGTTTTTTAATAGTATTGATGAGTGTTTGGAATGGGCTAAGATATTAAATATAAGTAGTGTTGGAGAACTTAATGATGCGATTATTAGTAGTAAACCTGGGGAACTTATTAATTTATCTGAGGCAATAGCGGATTATCGATTACAACAAATAGCTGCTTCGATTAAAGATAAGAGGGAAGATATTAAGATAATTTTGTTATCTGGACCTAGTTCATCTGGAAAAACAACTTCAGCAAGAAAATTATCAATGTATTTAAAGACAATGGGATTAAATCCTTTATCAATATCTTTAGATGATTATTTTCTTAATAGGGATGAGACGCCATTAGATGAAGATGGAAAACCTGATTTTGAGAGTTTGAGAGCAATAGATATAAAGCTTTTTAATGCACAGGTAACTAAGTTACTTAAAGGAAATAAAGTTACGGCACCAACTTTTGATTTTGTTACTGGAAAAAAAGTATATAATAAGACTTTTCAAATGAAGGATAATGATATTTTAATCGTAGAGGGATTGCATGCTTTATCTGAGGAATTACTTAAAGATATACCTAAGAATAAGAAATTTAAGATATATATTTCACCTTTGGTATATTTAAATATTGATAATGATAATCGAATTAATTTGACAGATATTAGATTATTAAGAAGAATGGTTAGGGATAATAGAACAAGGGGTTATTCTTCTTCACATACACTTAGTACGTGGGCTTCAGTGAGAAATGGGGAAGAAAAATATGTATTTCCATATCAAGATCAGGCAGATGTTATATTTAATACTTTTTTGGTATATGAACTAGCGGTATTAAAGGTATATGCGGAACCTTTGTTATATCAGGTAAAAGAAGATGATCCGGAATACTTAACGGCAGTTAGATTGATTAAATTACTTGATTTGATACTACCATTACCTAGCGAAGATGTTCCTTCTTTATCAATTCTTAGGGAATTTATTGGAACTAGTTATTTTGAGGATTAATAAAAAGTAGATAGTATAAATTTATTTTTAATATTTTGAAATAAATTTATATAAATCTACTTTTCTTTATATTTATTTGGCTAATTTAATTAATTTTAGTTTGTTATAGGCATTATAAACGGGTTTATTTATTATTAGTAATAGATTTGGTGAGTATTCGATAATATTACCTCCGAAGCCAATTTTGTATAAATATTGGCCATAATACTTATTGTTTTTGTTATAATATTGTTGATGAATTTCACCAAGATTAAAGATCCGATATCCGATACTGTAATATTTTTTAATGATTGCCCATTTAAGAATATGGGTAGAGTGAATAATACGATAATTTTCATTATAGCCGTCCATAAGGAAATATATTTCACGATTATTTCTAATAATAATACAAGTACCTAGAGTAATTGGCTCTTGATATTTTTGATCTAGTTTAATAGCATATTCTAATCTTTCGTGATATTTTTCTAAAATATTGTCAGAGGTTATTCTTTTGTTTAGTTTTTTTTCAGTTATATGATAATTTGTTTTGGTAAAATTAGTGTGAATAATTTCGTTTTTCTTTAATTCTTGCTCATATAGTTTTTTGCTATTAATGAGGAATTTATGTGGGGATAGGGTAGCAGAGAATATTTCCATTTTATTGTCGTTACTTTGGTAGACATTAAAGAGATTTTGATAATATGAAAGGGACTTTGTGGTCTTTTTTTTAAAAATATTATATAGTGTTGGTAAATTATTGGGGGTTTCTTTTTTTAGAGTAACACCTAAGTTAATAGCTTCTTTAATGTTTCTTTTGGTATTACGATTAAAATTTTTATATATATCTTCAGAACTATGATAGTTTTCAAGAATAACGTCATATTTTTCAAATTCTGAGTGGTATCCTAGATTACGGTATCCAAGTTCAATTAGATAATCATAGATGAATTGGTTATTTTCAATGAGAGTATTAGACTTGTTAAATACTTTTAGTTTAAACATTGGATTAGTAATTAAATAGGTGATTTTTTCTTTTAATAAGTATTTTTTTAATTCTTCAGTAAAAGTTTTTAATAATTCTTTATTTTGATATTCAATTAAGTAACCATTTGGAGCTATGGCTTCTTTTATTAAAGGAGAAATATCTTTTATCAAAATAAGAGTGGCAGCGTGAATGTTGTTATTTTCATCAACAAGGCCTAAGAATAATTTTCTTTTATGAATATTTTCGTGGATTAAAGAAAATTCAACAGTTTGACCAAAATTTTGATTCTTTTGAAGACGAGAATAATTTTTGTATTGGGTTTCTGTTAGATTGATTATTTTCATAGTTATTTCTCCTTTCTTGGAAATAATATTATATCATATATTGGTATTATTTTAAACAAAAAGTTCACTTATAGGGTACCTTTTGGTAAAAATGAGTAATTAGATTTGACTTGAGGAAATTATTATGTTATTTTAATAACGTGGTGATAAGAGTGGATAAAAAGGAAATGTTTAAGGAATTTGTGGGACGAATAGCTTCCAAAGGAAATATATTGACATTATTTATTAAAAGTATTTTTGATTATGAAGAATTTTATGATTTTAGTTATTTATTTAGAATGAAGGAAGAGGGGAATACTGAAATTATTGATATATATGATAATGTTAGTGATAATCGTTTTAATAGATATATGTTTATATTTGATAAGGGAGAATATGATATTAGGGTAATTGAGGAATGTAATGTTTTTGTTTCATATATATATGTTTATAATGTTGTAGATAGTAAGGATAAACTTTTGAAGTTAGCATATTTATTTAATTTAGATAATGATCTAATGGTGGAATATGCGAAGAGTTTTTTACCTGATAAGATAATTCAAATATTGATTAAAGTAATAAAAAAGGCAAATAAGTAAGAAATTATTTGTCTTTTTTATAAATTATTGGTTTATTTTGAAATTCTTTTTCTGCAAGGGCTTTATCATTTATGATTAGTGAATAAACATAAGTGCTTTTATATTCGAGATCTAGAGCACTGTTTCTGTTTGGTTTATAATTGGTATATAATTCTAAATTTAAGTGTTTTTTAATTTTGTTTAGATGGGCTTGGCCTTGTGAATTGAATCCTAGAATGCGAAGATAATTGGAATTGTTATTATCTTCTTTTTTAATACCTAGTAAAATATGGATTAGCATACGGTTTATTTTGTTGTAAGTATATCTTTTTGTTTTAATGTGTTCAGTGAGTTCTTGCCAAGTTTCTGATTTGTTAATGTTTGCAAGGATTCTTTTTTCAATGCCTTCATCGACAGTTAGATAATTTGATAGGCATTCATTATTAGTAATAATACGTAATAATAGATAATTGTAGGCATTATTTATGGAAGCAGTAGGATATAAGTGGGTATTAACTTTAGGAGGAATATAAGGGGTGATATTTTTTTTAGCTAGATATAGTTCTCTGATTAGAGTGGCATTTATTATTGGGGCATCAATACTTTTACTGTGATAATCATTTGTTCTTTGGATGGCGATAGGGGTTATTTGGTAATTTTGTTTAATTATTTCTTTAATGTATGATAAACCTAGTAAATCATTTGGTTTATCTATTTTTATGGTAGTTATATCTTTTAGAGCTTTGCTCATTGCACTAGGATAGTTTATTCCGGTATCTAGATACTCTTTTACTTTACTTTGATATGTTTTATCATTTAGTTGAATTTTTGCTAATTTTATTAAGCTTTTTACATCGTTACTTTCGCTTCCAAATACGAGGGTGTCTATTTTTAATTCATTTAGAATTTGTAGAGCTCCTTTAGCAAAGATGTCAGCACTTTGTGTTGCATATATAGTTGGAAGTTCAACGATTAGGTCAATACCATATTCAAGACATATTTTGGTTTTATCCCATTTATTTATAATGGAAATATCTCCACGTTGTGTAAAGTTTGTACTGATAATGGCAATAATTAGTGAATTTGGGTATAGTTCTTTAATTTTCTTTATTTGGTAGTGATGCCCTAAATGAAAGGGGTTATATTCGGCAATGATTCCAATTATTTTCATATGGATGCTCCAGTAGTTATTTTATTATATAGGGTTATATAGGTAATTAGGTAGAATAATCCGAATAGGAAACCTCCGATAATATCAGTTAAGAAATGAACTCCTAGATAGATACGACTAAAGGCAATTATAATTGGTAAAATGATTATGGGAATAATAAGGATAGTTGCTTTTACTTTGTTTTTAGCGTTTTTGTATATTAGATATGCTAAAAAATAGAAGTATGCTATACTTACCATAGTATGACCGGATGGAAAGCTTTTATCTGATACGGGTACTAAGTGGATACCGATGGGTCTTGGACGGTAGAAAACTAATTTTAAAACTTGACTGATAATAAAGACGATAATTAGATTGATAATGATTGAAATAGGAATTTTTTTGTTTTTAATGGTAAATAGGAGAAGAACACTGATAGCAATTAGGGCGTATGATCCTCCAATATTGGTAATACTAATCATTATATCAGTTAGATTTTCATTTCTTATATTTAATATGTAGTTTGAAGTTATAGTGTCTAGATGGGTATTTTTAGCAATAAAAACATAGTATATTAAAATTATCAATAGGATTAAAATTGCACTTAGAGTAAAAATTGTTTTTTTATTATTCTTAAATTTATTCATAATAGATACCTCTTTTAAAATATTATACAAAAAAATAGTAAAAAATACTATTAAAAAAGAAACTTTTGTTTCTATTTTTTATTTAGAGTATATTTTTTAAATGGTAATTTAGTTTTGTTATTTATTTGAAAAATTTCAGCATTTTTATTTTTTTCTTTGAATGGTTCATCTGTTTCAATTTTAATATTAAATTCTTGTAAAGATGTGATGTGAGTTTTAAAATTTATTCCGTAAATATCAAAGAATTTTTGAGTTATTCTGATTCTTTCTAATATTCTTCCTAAATGAGAAATAGCAATGTTTTCTTGGTTTAAAAGGCAATATAGGTCAATTGTATTTGCGGTTTCATTATAGGTATATAATACTTTAGAAATATCTTTATAAATGCTTAGATCTTCAGCTAATTCACTAATTATATTATAAAATGTACTGTAAAGTTCGTTATTATTTGTCATATTATTTCCTCTTTCTTTATAGTTATATATAAATTTGTTGGTCTTTTTTCAATGAGTTATTATATTATCATAAACAAATGTTTTTGTCAAGTTTATTAATATTTGGTAGGAAATAGTAGATTTGTAAGAAAGAAAAGTTATTTAATATTTAGGAGTTTTTTATTTAGCTTTTCATAGATTGGTTTCATATGTTCTTCATTAACGACATCATTAATTTTGGAAATATCAATCCATCCGACATTACTGTTTTCGTCTTCTTTTATTCGGATAAGATCTTTTTCATCAGCTTCGAAGATGTATGTACAGTTTAGGTGAAGATGTGATGAGACATAACGTCCTCTTTTTATGTGAGGATTTACGGTAAGAATTTCTATACTGGCAATATCGGGAGTTAATAGTGTTAAGTTTTTAATGCCTGTTTCTTCATAAGCTTCTTTTTTGGCTACGCGTAAGAGATTGCTGTCACCATCAGCGTGACCACCAGTCCAAGCCCAGGAATTATATATGTTATGATAGATCATTAATATTTTATTATGGTCTTTATTTGTTATCCAGTTGGATACGGTAAAGTGACATAGTTCATTATTTCTAGTTAAAATATCATCTTTAAAGATATTAAGGTAATTTAAAATTAATCTTTTATCATTTTCTTCTTGTTCATTATATGGAATTATTTTTTTTATTTCTTTTATTAGATTCATAATGGTTAACTCAACTTTCTTAATAAGTATATAAATTATACTTTATATCTTTATTTTATCATATTTTTAGGTATTATAAAATATTTTTTCTGGTTTGGTTCTTTTTTAAGAGTGGTGCTTGCATATGAACATAAAAAGTTATATAATTATACTAGGTGGTAGGATGAGTAAGAGAAAGAAAATATTAGTTATTATTAGTGTATTTTTAGTAATAACTTTAGGAGTGTTTTTGTATTTGGCATTAAGTAGAAATAAACAAGTTCTTGACAAGGATGGGAATACAGGAAGATTGGAAATAGTTTCTGTTACTTCGAGCGACAAACCTTTAGATTTAATTAGAAAAAATGTGGTTAAGGTAATTAATAAGATAGAGAATAAAGAAATTACAGGAACAGGCTTTTTTAATGAGGATGGTTATTTACTTACTAATTCTCATATTGTGGATATTCAAGGTGATATTACGGTTCAGTATAGTGATGGTAATATTAGTAAGGCACATTTGATTAGTAATGAAATAATTTCTGATGTTGCAGTATTATTAGTTGATGATGTGAAGGCATTAGCACTTCCTTTTGGAAAAACTATTGATATTGATTCTAGAGATGATTTATATGCTATAGGGTATGCAATAGATTTAAAAGGTGAGGCTTCAATAACAAAGGGTATATTATCAGCAAGAAGAAGTATGGGCGGTGTTGAATATTTACAGACGGACTCAGCGATAAATAGTGGCTTTTCTGGAGGACCTTTATTAAACTCTAAGGGGGAAGTTGTAGGAATGAATTCTTTGGCTAATAAGAATGCTACAATAGGAATGGCTATTTCTTCAGAAACATTACAAGGCATAGTGTATAGATTAATTAATAAGAAGGAAGTAAATTATTTAAAAACAGAGAGGCCTAAAAATGCTTTAAGTTCAGTATTGAAGGAAACTGGATATGAGGTTGATGATTTATACGATGAGTGGCAATATTTTCACGAAGGGGATAAACCAGTAGATAATAAATCTGATGGGCAAGGGAGTAGTAATACTACACAGAGAAAATTAGGGACTGATTGTGAATTAAAGTATTTAGGTGTAAAAGGATATGATATTGGTTGGGATGCTTCAGCAGTTAAATTTCAGTTATATTTAACTAATAATGAAGATAAGCTTGATTTGGTGATTACGCCAAGGGATAGTAATGCAACATATCAAGTTAAGGATAATCAAAATTTAAACAAAACAATAGATGGAGCTATTACAATTATAGTAACTTCAGAAGATAAAATGCATAAGAAGGAGTATTATATAGTTTATCATAATGTTATGACTACGATTAAAGAGTTGAAGAGGGTAGAGATGTCTGTTACACTTAAAAGAGATTATTCATCTAATGATAAGGTTTTACAATATAGTTTTGATTATTTTGATAGTGATAATATGAGTATTGCTGGTTATTATAAGATAAATTATCTTCAGGTAGAATTATATGCTTGTAGTAATGGTGATGAGTGTAGTGATGATAGTGAGTATGTAGCTTTAAAGACCTATAATTTGAAGCAAAAACAGACAGAAAGATCATTAAATGTCAAGTTAAATGAGGTAAAGAATTTATTAAAGAGTGGTAATTATTTTGTTGATGGAAAAGTTAAGGTTTATAGTAAGATAACATTAGTTACTTTGAGTCAAGGTGATTTCACTTCCAAAAATTATATTACTATTTCAGAATAGTTAAATCGCAAAGATCTTTTGTTTTGCGATTTTTTTGTGGTAATAAAAAACTAATCTCTTAATGGAGATTAGAAAGTAACACTAATGGTGGAGCCGAGGGGAATCGAACCCCTGTCCAAAAATACTTATCAGTATTTATCTACAGGTTTAGTTAATTTTAGGATTTAGAAAATACTATATAAATTAACAAAACTTAGTATTTTCGATTCTATTATGTTCGATATAACTTATAGAAATGGGCTATATTATAGCTTACTTTATAAGCTTCTGTTATTTCTCGTAAGCAAAGAAATAGAGAAGCCTGTGCTGCTTAAATTAAGCGTATGCAACAGCTAAATTGTTTCTGTTTCCAGTTATTTTTATTTACCTGTAACGTAGGTATCCGACCTGCAAAATAAGGACTTATATTCCTGTCGAAGCCAAGACAGCCCCATAGCAATAAAATTATATCATAAAGTGAAAAGTGTGTCAAATAATTACACTAAAAAAGAAGGAGATACTATAATAATATAGGAGGGGTATGTAATGAATAGTGGTGTGGTAGTTGCACTTTTAGCCTTAGTAGGAACTATTTTTGGTTCTTTAATGGGAACATTTTCTGCTTCTAAGATGTTAAGTTATCGTATTGAACTTTTAGAAAATAAAGTAAATAAACTTAGTGAATTGTTGGAAAGAATGGCTTTAGTAGAGCATAAAATACAAGATATTGATAGTTATGTAAAAGATAATTGTGAATAAAGAATTATTATTAGATTTAATTTATATATCAATTCTTGCTAGTATTATATCTTCGCAGACAATTCAGAAAATTAAAGAGATGTTTAATTTATCAAGAATATTTAATAGTATATTATCATTGTTTTTATCTTTTATTATTGGTTTTTGTTTTGCAATATCCTTTTATTCAGTTAATTTATTATATGCAGTATGGATTGGTTTATTTACTTTAGTAGGTGCAGAAGGATTATATAAGACATTTAAAGGATATTTTGGACTTGGATCAACGGATAAGGGTACTGATTCTCGGGGAAATGAAAAAGAGTAGGTAAACTCTTTTTCATTTTATTTAATTATAAATTTTACACCGTTTTTAATGTTAGTTACAGTAATATCATAGTTTAGTAATCTTAGTGTTTTCTTTACAATGGATAATCCTAAACCAAACATACCATTTAAACCTTTTTCATATGGAGTGAAAATATTGTTTAATATTGATTCATCAATGTTTTCTCCATCATTGTATAAAATGATTTTTTGATTTTTAGCAGTAATCTTAATTTCTTTTTTTGCATAACGCATAAAGTTATTTAATAGATTGTCAATAATTGCTTCCCACATATCATAGGTGCCTTGATATATTTGGTTATTACTAATGTCTAGTTTGTAATTGATATCTGGTCTAATTAATTTGAATTTGTTAACGGAGCTGTTAATAACAATAGCAACGTCAGTTTTAGCTTTTAAATTTTCTACTTTATCGGTTATGTAGTTTAGTTTATTTAAATATAATAAGGAGTGTACTTTGTTTTCTAACTTGTCAACTTGCTCTTTGATAATTTCTAAACTTTTTTCTTTGGTTTCAATGCCGTCTTCAGCGGCTTCGATGTACGATTTAATTACTGTTATAGGAGTTTTAAAATCATGAGATACATTTTGAATCATTTGATTTTTATAAACTTCATTGTTTTTTAAATAGATCTTCATACTTTCGATTGATTCATTTAAGGAGTATATTTCATCAATGAAAGGATGATTTAGTTTGAGGTTAAATTTGTCGTTGTCAATATTTTTGATTTTCCTTTTAAGAATTATAATATTACTTACTAGATTATTGGACCATACAATTAGGATCAGGGAGCAAAATGTAAACGATAATCCAGTAACTATTAGTATTGTAAGTAAAATATCTTTTTTCATTGTACTTATGTATTTATCATTTGTAAGTGAAATGATAGTTTCATTTTTTGATTTATAGGTATGATAATAATAATATAATTTATTGTTATATATAAATTTACCGTAACTATTTTTTGTGTAATTTAAAATTGAACTATCAAAAGAAGGTATTACATCTTCAATATTGTAAGATGAATAAATAGTATTATTTATTTTATAGATATAGGCAATATCAGTATCTTCTTTGTCATTATTAAAATTTATGTCTTCTTCGTTAGTAATAAAGAATAACGGTTGTTTTAATTTATTATATATATTTTCTTCATATATTGGTAATAGTTCTTTAGGTAAAATGATACCTAAGGCTATAGAGATTATTCCTATTATTAATATGCATATATATATTAATTGATTAGTTAGCGATATTTTTTTCATGTAAGGCGATATCCATAGCCGTACATTGTGTTAATATTTAAGTCAGGCATTTTCCTTCTTAATCTTCTTATTAGATCATCTACAACACGGTCTGTGCCAAAATAATTTTCTCCCCAAATGATATTTAAGATATCATCCCTTGAAAATGATTTGTTTTTATTGGTAATAAACATTTTTAGTAAATCAAATTCTAGTGTAGTTAAATTTAGTTCTTTATCATTTATAGAAACTGTTCTTTTTTCAATGTCAATAGTATAATCATTATATTTTATCTTGGATAAGTCATTTGAGTAGACTCTTTTGATAATATTATTAACTCTTAGAACAAGTTCTTTAGGAGAATATGGTTTTGTAATATAATCATCACTTCCTAGTTCTAGACCAATTATTTTATCTATATCTTTATCTCTTGCTGAGGTAAAGATTACTGGCATCATTTCGTTGGTTTCACGGATTTTTTTAATAATGTCATAGCCATTTATTTCATCTGGTAACATAATATCTAATATCCATAGGTGCGATTTTATGTTAATATTTTCTAAGGCATCTTTTCCATTATAATATGAAATAACGTTGTATCCAGCTTTTTCAAGATAAGTTTTAATTAAGTTGTTTAAATCAATTTCATCTTCGACTAAAACGATGGTATATTTCATAAGAATCAACCTCCACTTAAATTATATCACAGTTTGTTTAATTATTCTATAATCATATATCACCTCCTTGATGATATAAGTATAGTATTTAATTAAGTTAAAATTATAAGAGAATTATGGTAAATTGTGGTAGTTAAGTATATAATTTAGGGGTGATTCTTATGAAATATAAATATAAGGTATGCGTTTATGCGATTTGCAAGAATGAGGAGAAAAATATTGATAGATGGTATAGGAGTGTATCGGAGGCGGATGAGATTTATGTATTGGATACGGGATCGAGTGATAATAGTGTTAATAAATTACGTGAATATGGAGTTTTTGTTAAAGAGGAAGTGATTAATCCTTTTAGATTTGATGTGGCAAGAAATAAGTCGTTGGAAATGGTACCGGGAGATGCTGATATATGTGTTTGTGTTGATTTGGATGAGATATATAGACCTGGGTGGAGAGAAAAGATGGAAATGGTGTGGAAAAAGGATACGAATAGACTTAAACATACTTATAATTGGAAAATTGTTGATTCAAAGCCGGTAATTTCTTTTTACTATGAGAAAATTCATAGTAGGCATAATTATAAATGGGTACATCCGGTACATGAGGTTTTGGAGACCTCTTTAAGTAATGAGAAGGTAGTGGTTGCGGAGGATGTTATTTTAGATCATTATCCAGATGAAAAAAAGTCTAGAAGTAATTATTTATCTTTATTAGAATTGTCTGTTAAGGAAGATGCTGATGATGATCGCAATAGACATTATCTTGGAAGGGAATATATGTATTATGGAATGTGGGAGAAAGGTATTCAGACTTTAATGGATTATCTTAAAATGGATAGGGCTACTTGGAAAGATGAAAGGGCAGCTTCGATGAGATATATTGCAAGGTGTTATAATAACCTTGGAAGAGTGGATGAGGCGCGTTTGTGGTATTTAAAAGCTATAGACGAGGCACCATATTTAAGAGATGGATATGTAGAAATAGGAATTTTTGAATATAATTTTCAGAATTATTTGGAAGTAATTAATTATTTGATAAAGGCATTAATGATTAAGGTCCATCAAAAAACATATATTAATGAAGAATTTAGTTGGGATTATACGATTGATAATTTACTTAGTGTTTGCTACTATTACATTGGTTTATATGAAGAGTCTTTATATTATATAGATAGGGCTATTCTTAAGGATAAGAATAATGAGATGCTAATAAAAAATAGGGAATTTGTTTTGGATAAACTAAAAGAAGTCGATTGACTTCTTTTATGACTCTTTTAAAGTTAAATTTCTTGTTTTTGTTTCTTCTTGATCTAGGTAATTGATAATGTAGGTTATTTTATATGTGTTAGCTGGTAGAGTATTAATATAAGTTTGAAGAGTAACCTTATCATTATACTCACGTAGTTCATTATTAACAGTTATTTGATACTTAACAGTGGCAGTTTCTGTTACATTTAGTGTACCATAGTATATAGCTTTTAATCCTTCTTCAGTGTATGTGCCAATTTTAGTAATGGTGTTTCCTTTTCCTGCTAATGTAGCAATTAATTTACTTGGTTTTATTTCTTCAAATTTGATAGTAGCTTTGGTTCCGGTACTAGCATTTGATTTAAATTTTTCATATTCGGCTTTAACTATTAATTCAGTATTGCCATATCCGGTATAAGTATAAGTTAATTCTTTGGTAAAAGCGATTAGGGTAGTGGTACCATCGTTTTCTACTTTATATATTCCAAAACCAATATCTCCTAGAGTTTTTTTATTATATTCTATTCTGGCGTTGTAATATTTTTCTTTTTCGTTACCATAGACACTTTGATTAAAGTAGTTCTTTAAATATTCTTCGGTTATTACATCAGGGTTAGTGTATTGCCATGATATAGTAGCGGAGGTATTAGTATTCTTTTTGACTTCTAGATTAGTAACATCATTTAGTTTGCCGTAACGATTAGATATTTCTGTTGGTTGTGTACCTTTTACAAAGCATTCATTTGTTACCATATTACTTGGAGTGTATTCACTTGGTAATTTAGCTGGAGATGTTTCTTTTTCAACGTTTAGGCAGACAACTGAACTTGGTGCGGTCCATCCTTTGGTATCTTTTGGAATATATTGCATTACAGCACGGGTTACACCTTCTTTATGACCGGTACCATTAATATTATATGTGGTTGAAGTAACTTCTTTGTAACCATACCAAACGGCAACGGAATATTTTGAGGTATAAGCGACAGTCCATAAGTCGTTTACAGCATTATATGGCAAGTTTTTGCTTTTCATTGTTGCTTCATCAAAGTTAGAAGTACCAGTTTTGGCAGCAACGTGTGAACCGGCAACGTTGGCTCCGCCATTAAAGCCATAGTTAACTGCAGATTCAAGAATATTATTAATTAAATATGCAGTAGAATCTTTCATTACACGTGTTTTAGTAGTTTTATATTCTTTTACTTCACCTGTTTGGCGATATTCAATTTTAGTAACGCAGTGTGGTTCAGTATAGTAGCCACCACTTGCAAAAGCTGAATATGCAGAAGCCATTGCTAATGGGGTAAATCCTTCAGCTACACCACCGATAGCGTAAGCTTCGTTTACTGTATTATCAACTCCAGTATTTTTGTTAACAATGCGATAGTTTTCTGAAGATGAATTTAAGGAAACGTCAAGTCCTAGACTGTATGCGAATTTTTGAACGTTTTTAGTACCTATTTGTTGAAAGGCTTTTACGGCAGGAATGTTTCTAGATACTTGAAGGGCATATCTGGTAGTAATTAGTCCTAAAAATTTACCATCCCAGTTATTGATTGATGGACCGTTGGTATAGGTCCAAGGTTCATCATTAAATAGTGTGTAAGTAGAGAAGTTGTTATATTCAATTCCAGGGCCATAAGCAAATATTGGTTTAGCAGTTGATCCTGGTTGTCTATATGCTTGGGTAGCAAAGTTAAATTGTAGTTTTCCGGTTTTATTTCTTCCAGTACCAACAGCGGCAATTGCTCCGGTTTCAACGTTGACTACGGCTACTCCGGCTTGGACTTGATTATCACGCCAATACCAAGCATCACTGGTCATTACTTTATTAATACCATTTTGGATTTCTTTTTCCATAGTAGTATATATTTTCATTGGTACGCTATAAGGATTATCGCCAGTTTTCTTTTGAACTTCTTCAACAACGGTATCGATATATCCTTGATATTCGGTTTCACCTTTAACACCTACTAGAAGGCTTTCAATAGATACTTTTTTAGCTAATTCTGCTTCTTCTTCGGTGATATAACCGTGATATTGCATTAGGTAGAGAACGGTGTTTCTTCTTTTAGTGGCACTTTCAATATTTTTATATGGGTTATGTCTTCCTGGAGCTTGGAATAATCCAGCTATCATAGAGGCTTCTGGTAAAGTTAATTCGGAAACCGATTTTCCAAAATAGTATTTTGAAGCTTCACCAACTCCATAAACATTGGACCCTAAGTTATAGTTGTTAACATATAATTCAATTATTTCTTCTTTTGAGTATTCTTTTTCTACTTTAAATACTGCTAGATATACGTCTTGAAATTTACGAATTATTTTTTTGATTTTGCTTTTTTCTAATTCACCTTTTTGGGTTAAATTATTTTTTACGGCTTGCATTGTAATAGTAGAAGCACCACCAGCATCATCTTGACCAATTAAATTTAGAGCAGTGGCTTTGATGAATCTTGGTAAATCAACGCCGTTATGCTGGAAAAAACGTGAATCTTCAGTAGCAACGATGGCATCAATTAGGACTTGAGGTAATTCATCGTATGTAACACTTTCTCTTTTTTGAGCTCCTAGTTTGGCAATAATATTACCATTTATATCGTATACGATGGTTTGATCGTTAACGGCAAAAGCACTTTCACTAAACTTAGGGGAGGTTATTACAACATATGCGAAGAAAGCAGCAATTGATAATACTCCAATTATTCCTATTATCAAGACAATGGTTAGAATTTTTTTCCAAAGACTTCTTTTTTTCTTTTCTTTTTTTACTTTTTCTTGTTTTTTATTTTTAATTGTAATATTTCCTTTGCTTTTTTGTTCTTCTTTTTTTATTTTGGGTTTAGAGTTTTTTTCTTGTTTATTTACTCTTCTACCTGAACGTCGTTCTTTTTCTTTTATTTTTTTTTCTTTTTTTTCTTGAATGCTTTCTTTTAGTTTTTCAATGATGTTTTTCTTTTTGACTTTTCTCACTTTTCTCAACTTCCTTACTTTTTATTAATTATATTATAATATATTATTTATAAAATATCAATTACTTTTAAGTAATCTAGACGTGGTGCATATTTTAAAGCTATTTTGGGACAATTCTCTTGAAAGTAACTAAGCGGAATTGATTTCCTTTCGTTTTCCTCTAAAAAGGCTAGTAATTTATGCCCTTCGAGAAGATATGTTTCGTTTAAAAGATTAAATCTTATTATTAAAAAACTTATTCCTTTGAAGTGAATGATGTTTTTTATGTGTTCAATTTGATGTGGATGGATATTTGATATTGGAAATGATGTTTTACTATTTGTTTCTTTGGCGTCAAATTCAAGATATTTTTCTTTATATATACCACTGTAATCTAGAGTAGATTTTTGTTCATAAAAACCATCTTTTATTCTTGTTTTAGTTTCGTTTATTTTTAATACTTTAATGGGAATGGGCTTTTTATATATTAAAGCGATATCTTTTTCTTTATAGTAATTATTTGTAAGATTGATATCATCTTCAAGAGTCATACCACGGTTACCGTAATTTATTAATTTATTATTCTTTATTGTTATCATAATTCACCTAAGATGATTATACTATAAAATTATGAAAATATCTATGTTTAAATATATGTAATTTTTTTCAAATAAATAATATTTTTTGTAAAAGAAAACTCTTTACTGAGTAAAGAGTTAATTTTTTTATGGCGGAGTAGGAGAGATTTGAACTCTCGCACCAGCAATACCGGTCTACACCCTTAGCAGGGGCGCCTCTTCAGCCTCTTGAGTACTACTCCACAAAACGCTTACGTATTTAATTTTATAATAACGTAGTGTTTTTGTCAACTATTTTTTAATTGTTTTTAGCAATATATTCGTCATAGGTGATATTTGAATCATAGACTTTTTTAGCAACATCAAGTCCTAGGTAACGGAAATGCCATTCTTCATACATATAACCGGTTATATTTTCTTTTCCTTTAGGATATCTTAAAATAAAACCATATTTATAGGAATTGTTAATTAACCAAGTGTATTCTTTGTCTGTATGACTTATAAAGGAACCTCGACCGTTCATAATATCAAGAGCTAAACCGGTTTGGTGTTCGGAATATCCTGGTCTGGCAGAATATGTTTCAGCAGCTTTTAAACCATCGATGGAAACGTAGCGATTATATAGACTTTTTTGATAATTATATGAGCGATAGCCAGAACCATTATAGATAGTGATATTATCTTTTTTAGCGGCTTCACACATTTTTTCAAAAGCTTCTTTAGCAACTTTTCTTAGTTTTCCATTTACTGAGCGATTATATTTACTGCTTATAGCTTCTAGATCATTTGGTTCATAATTGGATTCTAAAACGTGGTATTTATTTACTAATACAAGAATATCTTCTTGGTTAGTGATTTTAGAAACATTAGTATAATAATCATTATCTAGACCAATGTTAACATACGTAACGGAAGTATCAATTTCGTTATTGTTATCTTTTTCTAGATATTTTATGTAACGTTCTAGATATGATTCTTTGAAATAGCTTAAGTTAATTATATTAGTGATGTCTTTTATATATTGATTTTGAATGATAATATTTATTGATTCATTATTTAGTTTAGCATAAATGTTATTTATATCATTATCTGTATATCCTAGATCAAGAAGGGAATTGATATTTTTAAAGAAGTTTTCTTTTTCAAGGTAATTTATATTGATGTATGAATCTAGGTATTTAGGATTGTAGTATTCACTGTTAATTATATTATCTAGGGTTTTTGAGTATTTTTCTTTTTTTATTTGCTGATAGATATTTTTGTCTAGAAAAACTTCAATAGTTTTTTCTTGATAACCAGTTTTTTTAGATAAATAATAGCATTTAATTTGGTTTTTATTAATAAGAATTGTGATAATAAGTATTAACGGAATAAAGAATATTAAGAGTTTTTTTATACTTAATTTTTTTCTTTTTTTAATATTTTTTCTTGTCATTTTTTCACCTACTATGAATATAACATAATATTTAAATTTTGTAAATTGTTAGATGGAAGAAAATTATATGTTAAATTTTTGTAAACTTACTTGTATTTATTTTAATTTTGGTATAATCTAGTTTTATAAGATATGAGGGAGTGTGATAGAGTGATTTATCCATCAATAGACAAGTTACTTACAATTGTTGATTCTAAATATGCATTGGTTTATGTGGCAGCTTTAAGGAGTAAACAGATGATTAAGAATGGTTATTATCAGAAGCCAATTAGTCAGTATAAGTCAAAGAAAACAATTGGTAGAGCTTTAGAAGAAGTGTATGACAATTTAATTCATATTAACAAAGGTTAAGCGGCCTTTGTTTTTAGTTATTGTGCGATATTTCTATTTAAATAAATATATTGTAGTATTTTGTAGATGTTTTAATTCAAAAAAACGTTATTTTGTAGTATAATAATTATAGGGAGTTGTGGAGGAAATTATGGATGATAAATTGAATTTTAAGTTGCTTAACTTATTGATATTAATAGCAATTATCTGTTTACTTTATTTGATAAGGGGCTTGTGGCTTGGTCTTGTTGGAACAGTTTTTAGTGTTATAGCACCATTTTTGCTGGCTTTTGGAGTGGCTTATATGGTGTATCCTTTAGTTAGAAAACTATTAAAAATGGGATGTGCTAAATGGGTGGCAATACTTATTACTTGTGTGTTATCTTTAGGGATAGTTATTTTGTTGGCAATTACTACTATACCTTTATTGTATGAACAGATTTTACTTTTTATAAGCAATATTTCAGTGTTTTTATCTGATTTATCGGTTAAGTATGAGATTAATTTGGGTGATTTACAGTCAACGTTAACAGATTTTAGTACTAGTATTATGAATAATATAGGTAGTAAAATTAGTAATGGAGCAATTACTTTGGTTAATACTTCTGTATCAGTTATATCTTCTTCGATTGTGGTCTTTGGAGCGGCAGTTTATTTCTTGGTAGATATGGATAAGATAAGAAATGGTATTAAAAATTTTTATTATAAAAGAAATAGAAGATTGGTTTTTTATTTAAAAGAACTTGATAGTGAAATGTCAAAATATATTATGGGAATGGGTCTTAATATTATTTTACAAATGATTGAGTATACGATAGCTTTTTTAATTATAGGACATCCGAATTATTTAATTCTTGGTATATTATCTGGGGTATCAGCAATTATTCCTTGGTTTGGGGGATTTTTGGTAGCGGTACTTTCACTTTTGGTCTCTTCAGTAATTAGTACAAAAATGTTTATTTTAACAGTTATTATATGCATTATTTGTCCTACTTTAGATGGAAATGTTATTGGTCCTAAAGTATATGGTAAGACAAATGCTATTCATCCATTATTAGTAATTTTTTCAGTTTCGGCTGGAGGAATGATTGCTGGTTTTTGGGGAATTGTATTGTCACTTCCGATAGCTATAGCTATTAAAACAACATATAATTTTTATAAGAAAGATATTCATAAAGGAATGAAGAATATTAAGAAGAAAACTGGAACAAAATAGTTTTTTTCTTTTTTGAGTACATACAAACAGATGTACGAAATATATCTTGACAATGATTTTTATTTATGTTAAAATTTAAAAGTGTGATAGATAAGGAATTTATAGTAGGTATTTATAGGTTTGATTAAGTATAAGTAATGGAATAGGATTTTTAATTAGATAGGAATTAGGTGAAGTAGATGGATTTTTTAAAGGATATAAATGAAGAGGTAATATTGATATGTGAGGATGCGGTTAAGGAGAAAATACTTAGTTTTAATCGTCTTATACCAATTAAAATGATGAATATTTTGGAATTTATGAAATTATATTTGTTTAGTTATGATGATGAGGCGGTTATGCTTATTAGTAAGGTATATAATTGCAAATATGAAATTGCTAAGATGTATATTGAAAATCTTTATTTTGTTAAGGATAAGGAATATGGTATTGCAAAATTAGATAAATTATTAGAAATTAAGAAGTTACTTGATGAGAAAAAAATGCTTATATATAACAATAATTTTAGGGAATATGTTAAAGATAAGAAAATAATTATATATGATCTCAAATTGAGCGATTTTTATAAAGAAATGCTTGCGGGATTAAATTATGAATGCATTTTTGGAAATTATAGGGAATTTGAACATAAGGTGTATCATTATAAAACAATGGAAGATGAAGTATTTGATGTAGCTTATAGAATTTGTTTATTAATAGATTCTGGGGTGGATGTTAAAAAAATTAAACTTACTAATGTTGATAGTAGTTATTATAATACGATAGAACGAATATTTTCTTTGTGTGGATTAAAGGTTAATATTTTGTACAAAAAATGTTTGTCTTCTTATGAGGCAGTTAGAAGATTTATCGAATTATATAGAGATTGTGATGATGTATCAAAAGTAATTTCACAGTTGGATCAAAAAATGTTAGGATATGAGGAATTAATTAATGTATTAAATAAGTATCTTAAATATGAAGATAGGGAATTAATTATTTATAAGTTGGAGAATGAAAAAATTAGTGATAAACAGGTAGATAATGCAATAGAAATAATTGATTATATTAATTATTGTAGTTTAGATGATGAATATATTTTTATGATGGGATTTAATGATTCATTAATTCCTAATAGTTATAAGGATACATTTTATATTACAGATAATATTGCTAAGATGGTTGGCGTATTTACCACAAGAGAATTAAATAATTTTTTAAGAGAAGATATTGTTAAGAAAATTAAAGATATTAAAAATCTTTATATTAGTTATAAGGATAAAGATAGTAAGAAGAGTTATTATCCTAGTACACTTTGCAGTAGTTTTTTGGTGGTTGATAGAAACTGTGAATATGATTATAGTTTTAGTGAAGTAAATAATAAAATTAAGCTAGTAAGATGCTACGACAATTTTATTAAATATGGTCAGGTTTTGGAAGAATTTAGTAATTTGAAGAGTAATTTTAAGATTAATTATAATAGTTTTTCAAATAAGTATTTAGGGATTGATAGAATAAGCGATAAGCTTACTTTGTCATATTCAAAGATGCAAATATATAGTAAGTGTGCTTTTAGGTATTATCTTAGCGAGATCTTAAAATTAGATATTTATGAAGAAAATTTTAGTGCAGTTATTGGAAGTATGGTTCATTTTATAATGGAACAGTGCCTTAGAAATAAGGATTATGATACGGATAAATATGCAGATATTTTCTGTAAGGGGAGAGTATTTACAAAAAGAGAATATTTTTTCTTAAATAAATATAAGGAAAATATTAAAGATTTACTTAAACAAGTTTTACAGGAAAAAGATTATATGTCATTTGATCAGGCTCTTTATGAAGAAAAAATAGAAATAGATTACGGAAATAATATTAAATTTGTTGGAGTTATTGATAAGATATTATATTACGTAGATAATGATAAAACTTATATTTGTTTAGTTGACTATAAAACAGGAAATGATATTATTAGTTTAAATAATTTAAAGTATGGATTGGATATGCAGTTACCAATATATTTATATTTGTCTACTAAAATGAATTTTAAGAATCCTGTATATGTTGGCTTTTATTTACAAAAATTTAATATTAGTGAAAAGGATTATAGATTACAAGGGTATTCAAATAGCGATAAAGATATTTTGAGTTTAATAGATAGTGATTATGATAACTCTAAAATTATAAAGGGGTTAAAAACGTTAAAAGATGGATCTTTTGCTAAAAGTAGTAAGGTAATTGATAATGATTGTATGAGAAAGATAATTGACGATACTTCTTTAAAAATTGACGAGGTTATTAAAAATATTGAGAGTAATAAATTTGATATTAATCCAAAGGTAATAGACGGTAAGAATAGAGGTTGTGAATACTGTAAGTTTGCAGATATTTGCTTTGTCAAGAGTGATGACTATGTAAATATTGTAGTAGATGATAGTTTGAATGGTGGTGATGTTTTTGGCTAATACGAAAGAACAACAACAAGCAATAGATATGGAAGGCACAAATATAATTGTATCTGCTGGTGCAGGCTCTGGAAAAACGGCGGTACTTACCCAGCGAGTTATTAGAAAAATAACAGATGGGGTAGATGTAGACAGACTTTTAGTATTAACTTTTACTAATGAGGCTGCTGCAGAGATGAAAAAAAGAATTAGAGATGCAATTATTAAGAATAAACTTGATAAACAGCTTGGACTTCTAGATTCGGCTTATATTACAACTTTTGATAGTTTTGCACTTTCTTTAGTAAAAAAGTATGCATATTTATTAGATGCTAAACAAAATATTAAGATAATTGATAGTAATGTAATGATGATATATAAATATCGTGTAATGGATAAAATTTTTGAAGAAATGTATGGGGATTGTAAATTTGATAAATTAATTCAAGATTTTTGTCTTAAGGATGATAAGTCTTTAAAAGACGATATTATTAATTTGGCTAATAAACTAGATCTACAAATTGATAAAGAAAAGTTTATTGAAACATATTTTGATAAATATTGTAATCAAGAATTTATTGATAAACAAATTATTAAATATGAGAAATTAATTAAAGCGAAGATTTTAGAGTTACAAAAGATATATGAGGAATTTACAAGTTATATTACTGATAGTTTATGTAATAAATTAGATAATTATTTCAAGCCTTTATTTCAGGGAGATAAATATAGTGATTATGTAACCTTTCTTAGTATGAATACGGTTAGATTTACTGGAGTTAGTGAAGAAGGACTTGATATTAAGGAATTATTAAAAGAGAAAATTGAAGAGATAAAAAAATTACTAAAGTATAAGGATATGGAGGAAATTGCTAAAGGAATTAGTAATACCTATGATTATATTGAGGTAATCTTATTGATTATTAAGAAATTGGATGATGAAGTAATTAAATATAAAAAGAAATATGATATTTATGAATTTAATGATATAGCTCATATGGCTATTACTTTGGTAAAGCAGTTTGATTATGTTAGAGAAGAAATTAGAGATTATTTTAATGAGATAATGGTTGATGAGTATCAGGATACTTCCTCAATACAAGAGGAATTTGTAAGTCTTATTAGTAATGATAATGTTTATATGGTTGGAGATGTGAAACAATCGATTTATCGTTTTAGAAATGCTAATCCATATATTTTTCAAGACAAATATAATCTTTATAGTAAAGGCTCTGGTGGAGTGAAAATAGATTTACTTAAAAACTTTAGAAGTAGATCTGAGACCTTGAATAACATTAATGAAATTTTTAATGTTATTATGGATGATGAGATTGGAAACGCAGATTATATTACTAGTCATAATATGGTATATGGAAATACCAATTATGATATTGAAAAGACGGGTCACAACAATAGTTTGGAAATATATAACTATGAGTATGATAAGAAAGATGAATTTACTAGAGAAGAGAAAGAACTATTTATTATTAGTGAAGATATAAATAAAAAAATTCGTGAAGGTTATTTAGTTTTTGATAAAGATAGTAGCAAGTTGAGACCACTAAAATATTCGGATATATGTATTATCACTGATAGAAATAAGTATTTGGATAAATATAAGAAAATTTTAGAGTATAATGGTATTCCGTCAGTTATTTATATGGATTTGGTACTTACTAATGATATGGTAATAATGGTTATTAAAAATCTTGTTAGTTTGGTTTATTTTGTAAATGAGAGAATACAAAATAATAAATTTAAATATGTGTTTACTTCAGTGGCTAGATCTTTTATTTTTAACTATACAGATAATGAAATATATAATATTTTTAAAGATAATAAGATATACGAAAATGAAATTATTAATATATGTAAAAATATTGACTTGAATAATAGCTTGTTAGAGATTATTAATGATATTTTAAGTAAATTTAAAATTTATGATAAATTAACTTGTTTACATAATATTGATGAGAATATTGTTAGAATAGATAACTTATTAGATATGGCTAATAGTTTAAATGATCTAGGGTATTCTTTGGGAGAGTTTATTGATTATATTGATGAGGTGATCGAAAGAGGACTTTTAATTAAATATTCAGTTAATACTAGTGGTGAAGATGCAGTTAAAATAATGAATATTCATAAATCTAAGGGCTTAGAGTTTAGTCTATGCTATTTTACAGGAATGCATAATAAGTTTACTATTAAGGATATTGATGAAAGAATACTTTTTAATGATGAGTTGGGAATAATACTTCCTTATGTTTCAGATGATGGGAATGTTCAAAAGTCTATATTACGTGAATTATATGTAGATAATTTCTTTAAAGAAGAAGTTTCTGAGAAAATTAGGTTA
>UMJX01006296.1_pt1 | contig 38314 bp, 47 predicted proteins | sample 1966131 | NCBI WGS metagenome assembly UMJX01 (sample SAMEA4836162, study PRJEB28245) | human gut metagenome | biome: gut microbiome; material: fecal sample | place: Denmark | collected 2008 | reverse complement strand
CATCTCCTGGTTTTGATTCATCTCCTGGTTTTGATCCTTCTCCTGGATTTGATTCATCTCCTGGGTTTGATGGTTGTGTTGTTCCCCATGGATTTCCTTCAACTAGTCCTAAACTACTAATTGGCATTATTAAATAACTCTCATATCCTGTAGCTTTTACATATATACTAATATATTTATCACTATCTATATCACTATTTGTAATTTCGTCTACTACTGTTGTTTTTGTTCCATCAACAACTAATTTATTATTACTATTTTTTACCAAATTTGTATTTTCAGTAATTTCATTTCCTTGATCATCTTTGAATTTAAAAGATTGATCTGATATGTAATATCTAATATCAGTAATGTTTCCTGCACTACTTACTGCCTTTACATAAATTGTGTTAGCTGCATCATCTTTTTCTTTACGTAATTCTATTGCTATTTTATTTTCTGTATCATTTACATCTTTAATTACTATACCTTCAACTGATTGTGCACCAGCAGTATTTTCAGCAAATATGTAATATACTCCTGCACTTTCTACATCTTTAGAAACTTGTATATCCCTAGTTCCTGTAAAACTTAAATTTTCCCCAACATTACTAAAATCTGCACATTTAAGTGGTACATCTGATTTAGCAATTTTAATTGTTTTAATATCATAATTTGTATCTTTTACATTAATACTTATTTTTTTGTTGTCAGCAGTTAATTTAATATTTATTGTATTTTCAATAGTTACCGGAGCTTTCAATGTTTTAGAAACGTATGCTATTGCATAACTATCATCAGCTGTTCTAGCAACACATAAAGCACTGTATGTAACATCTGCTGTAACTTCTGGTATGTTTATAGTACTATTTATTTGTTTTGAATCTGATGAATACATATCTGTTATTGAATTTGCAGTATACCAATTTATTACATTATCCATATATTGTATTTTTTCTTCATTAGTTGCTTCACTTCCTGGTTTTTGATATGGCATTGTACCTGCTGCCCAATACAAATTATATCCTACATATTCTGAACTTAAAGTTCCTGTTAATGTTAATGAATTTTGTTCTTTGTTATACTGAATTGTCATTCCAAATCCATTTCCAGAATCTGCAGTAGTTGTTAGTATAGGTACTATTAAATTTCCTATTAACATTATTACTATTGTAAGTGATATTATTGATGTATATTTATATATTTTTCTATTATTAAATTTCATAATACGTCCTCCTTTTTTATCAACTCTATTAATTATACCATATTTTTCAAGTCTTTTCAAGCTTTTTAAAGTTTTTAAAATATACCTATTGACTTTTTTATTCTTTTTTGTTATTATAACTATTGTTACAGTCACGCGGGAATAGCTCAGTTGATAGAGCGCTGCCTTGCCAAGGCAGAGGTCGCGGGTTTGAGCCCCGTTTCCCGCTCCAAATTTTTTTACTAAAATTTGGTACTAAATTTATAATTAAAACATATATTAAAATATAACTATATGGCGACATAGCCAAGCGGTAAGGCACGAGTCTGCAAAACTCTGATCCCCGGTTCAAATCCGGGTGTCGCCTCCATATAAAATAACGATTGTTTTATTAGCAATCGTTATTTACTTTTTTAATAATTTATGCTATACTTTGAAGTACACTTTAGCAAAAAAATAATATAATATATCAAATATAAAATTATTACCAAATTTACCAAAAATTATGCATTTATTTGTTGTATAATTTGATGTATAATAATATTAGTATAACTTTAGGTTAGGGGTGTTACAATGAAATTTGAAAAACTTAATGAAAATAAAATAAGAATAACTTTAAATAATCAAGATTTAGCTGAAAAGCACATAGATTTTCAGTCATTTATGTCTAATTCACAAGAATCACAAAACCTTTTTCTTGACATGTTAGATGAAGCTGAAAAAAAAGTAGGATTTATTACTAAAGATTACAAAATTAGAATAGAAGCTTTAGCAATGTCTGATGGCAATTTCATTTTAACAATTACAAGATTTGGGAAAAATATAGATAGTGATTTTAAAACATCTAAAATGAAGAAAGTAAAAATAAAGCGAAAAAATTTAGATATGAAATCAAAACAAATAATTTATACATTTAATTCTTTTGATGATTTCTGCAATTTTTCTAATTTTATCTCTAAAATAGATAATTTTTCTAATCTTGCTAAAAGTATGGTTTTATATTTATATAATGATATTTATTATTTATGTATCTCAAATATAAATATTGAAAACTCTAATATAAAACAACTATATACTCTAATTACAGAGTTTGGTACATATGTTGATAATTCAGAAGTTTTCAGTAGGAAGCTTAATGAATGTGGAAAAATAATTATGAAAAATAATGCAGTAAAAACTTGTATTAAATATTTTTAAATTACAAAAATAGCAAATTATTTAGTATAATTTGCTATTTTTATTTTATTAATATAAATAATTTTGTGGATTATGCGCTGTTCCATTTATTCTTACCTCTAAATGTAGATGATTACCTGTAGAATTTCCTGTGCTTCCTACAGCTGCTATAGTTTGCCCTTGTGAAACTGATTGTCCAGCTCCAACATATAACCTACTACAATGTGCATAATATGTTTGAACTCCATTTCCATGAGATACAATCAATAAATTTCCATAACTATAATGATATCCAGCATATGTAACTGTTCCACCTCCTGCTGCTTTTATAGGTGTTCCATTCGGACATGCAATATCTAATCCTGTATGATAATAAGACCCTCTATTTCCAAATCTACATGATATAGTTCCATTTACAGGTCGTATTAAAGATATGCCTAAATTAACTTTCTGTGTTGTATTACTAACATTTTTAGATGACCCTACTGAACCATTACCTGATGATCCATATGTTACTCTTCTAACAACAACTGGTTTTTTTTCATATAATTCAGATACACAAGTTTCTACATTTGCAAATTCTACCAAATTAGTATCATATTTTTCAGTAATACTTATTTTATTTATATTATTACTATTTTTTTCTTTTAATTGATTAACTACACTTTCTGCTTCCTCATAAGTTGATAATTTATATTTTTCTTGTCCATCCAATAAAATAATAAAATATTTATAATATGATACCCCTGTATCTACTATTTTGCTATATATTTCATCATCATTAGTTTGTACATCTCTTTTTAATAAGCATATTTCATATTTAGGCATACTTTCAATTTGAACAAACGCAATATTAGTATCACCATTTCCATTTGTTATGTACTCATTTATTTTAGATTGTAATTGACTTTTACTATTAACATAACCTAAGAATTCACCATTATAATTAACTGCATAAGTTGGTTTATAAAATATTAAAATAGTACTTAATACTATAAACATTGCTATGCTTAATAATATAATAATTTTCATCCAATTGCGAAAATGTATTATTCCTTTCTTTACCGTACTAATATAAAACACTCTCCTCTCAACCTTAGTAGTATCATTTTATATTATAATTTTACAAATTCACCTTCTAAGCTTTTACTATTTTACTACTTTTTTCTACATAAATCAACACCTCAATTTATTTTTTGTACCCATCTTATTGTTATTCGCAATTGAAAATACGCCCCTACTGTACAAACCGCACAGCAAAGGCGTATTTTTAATTATACATTATTGTAACTCATTTTTCACAGTTTGAATTTCAGTAACTGTAGCAGGTTGAGCTGGTTTGTAATACCCTTTAGTTTGAGCTATCTTAAATAACTCATATTGAAAACTTTCATCATTATTTCTTATTTGTTGAACTGTTTGTCTTAATTGCATATTTTCTGCTTCAGAAATAACACCTTGATATGTTGTAAGTTCAGCTTTAACACCATTTAGTATATCATTCACCATTGTTTTTTCATCCATAATAAAATCCTCCTAATAAATAATTAATTATTCAAAAATGTCATTAATTTTTGTTTAGTATTTAATGCATCTTGTGCAGATTTTGTAAATATCTGTTTTATTTGTGGATCCACTGCTTGTGAAGCATATGTGTTTAATTTTTGATATGATGTTTCATGCGCACCTATCAAATGTCTCAAATTTTGAAGCTCAACTTGTGATAAATTAGCCATTACTATCATTCCTTTCTTTTTTGTTTATATATTAATTATTTACTATATTTTAATTTTTATACAAATGTAAACGCAGTTTTTTTATGCTTTTATGCAATATACAAATAATGCACAGTTTTTTGCAATTTTTTTGTAAAATTTTACACTCTTTTTAGATAAAAAACTTAGCAAACACAACAAAATTTAGAATAAAAAAATTCCAGTAGAAATCAAATTATTTTCAAAAATTTCATTTCTACTGGAATGTTATTATATAATTTCCAATCCTGCATATTTAGCCATTAATCTCTTATTTCCAGACTTATCAAAGCTAATATCAACTTTCATATCATCACCTTCTGGCTCAACTTTATTAATTGTACCTTCTCCAAATTTTTTGTGATATACTCTTTGTCCTGCTTCATATTTAGTTACATCTACATTATTTGATTTATTATTAAGGGATTTTAAGAAACTTTCTGCTGTTCTGAAAGCATATGAATTATTGCTTTCAGAAATTCTTCCGGTTGTTGAAGAATTACCATTAAATGTATTTCCTATTCCTTTTGCCCCTGCGCCTACAGGTACTTTATATGAATCAACATTATAAGTTTTAACTTTAGACTCACTTTTTCCAAATCCATATTCCCACTTATAACTACTATCGTTAAACTCTTGTTTTTTAGGAGATATTGTCTCTTCATAACCTTCTAATAGTTCTTCTGGAATTTCTTTAACAAATCTCGAAATTGGATTATAACTTGTTGAACCAAATATAGTTCTTCTTTTTGCGCAAGTTAAAAACAAGAATCTTTTAGCTCTTGTTATTCCAACATAAAACAAACGTCTTTCCTCTTCCAATTCTTGTGGTTCTCCTATTGATTTATATCCTGGGAATATACCTTCTTCCATTCCAACTAAAAATACAGTTTCAAACTCTAAACCTTTCGCACTATGTAAAGTCATTAATATTACACAATCTTCCTCATCTTGCATATTATCTATGTCTGCTGTTAATGTCATATTTTCCAAGAATTCTGCTAAAGTATTATCAGCTGATTCTTCCTCAAACTCCATTGCAACTGTTAAAAACTCGTCCAAGTTCTGAATTCTACTTTCCGCTTCTATAGTATTTTCATCTTTCAAAGCTTTAGTGTAACCAGTTTTACTTAAAGTTTCTTTTACTAATTCTGAAATTAACATTTTATCTTGTCTAGCGCGTAAATCTTCAATTGTTTCAATAAATTCTCTTGAGTTTATATACACTCTATTTAATCCAAATTGCTCAGCATGCTTAATTATTTCATACATAGAAGTTCCTGTTTTTTCAGAAATTTCTTGAATAGAATCTAAGCTTGTTTTACCTATTCCACGTTTAGGTTCATTAATAATTCTTTTTAAAGCTAAATTATCTGATGTATTATATATTAATCTTAAATATGAAATAACATCTTTTATTTCTTTTCTTTCATAGAATTTTTGACCACCTATAATTTTATATGGAATTTTTTCTCTTCTTAAAATATCTTCTATTGCTCTTGATTGAGAATTCATTCTATATAAAATGGCAAAATCTGAGTATTTATAATATTGTTCTCTTCTTAATTCATTAATTTTGCTAACTATATAATTGCTTTCATTATATTCATCATCACCAAGATAAATTGATGGAAGATTACCTTCATCATTTTGTGTCCATAATTTTTTGTCATATTTTACTTGATTATTTTTTATAACAGCATTTGCTGCTTTTAAGATATTTCCTGTACATCTATAATTTTGTTCTAATTTGATTATTTTCGTACCTGGAAAATCTTTTTCAAAATTCAATATATTTGATATATCTGCTCCTCTAAATGAATATATTCCTTGGTCATTATCACCTACAACAGTAATATTTCCATGTCTTGAAGCTAAAATTGATATAAGCATAAATTGTGCTTTGTTTGTATCTTGATACTCGTCTACTAATACATATTGGAATTTATCTGTATAATATTCTAATACATCTGGATTTTCTGTTAATATTTTTATAGTATAATTTATTATATCATCAAAATCTACTGCATTGTTTTCTTTTAAACGTCTTTGATATAGTTCATATATTTGTGCTATTATTTCTTTTCTATAATCACCTTCGTATTTTGTACTATATGCTTTTGGTTCTAACATTTCATTTTTTCCATTACTTATTTCAGATAAAACTGCTCTATCTGTGAATAATTTGTCATCTATTTTTAATTGTTTTAGACATTCTTTTATTAAAGTTTTTTGATCTGAGGTATCAAAGATTATAAAAGAATTATCGAAACCTATTCTGTCTATATATTTTCTTAGTATTCTAACACATATAGAGTGGAATGTTCCAATCCACATGTCATTTACAGCATCTCCAACTAAAGATTCTATTCTTTGTTTCATTTCATTAGCCGCTTTATTGGTGAAAGTTATTGCTAATATGTTCCATGGTTTTATGTATTTTTCTGCCATTAGATAGGCTATTTTATGTGTTAATACTTTTGTTTTTCCGCTGCCAGCACCTGCTATTATTAAGCATGGACCTTCTGTTTGAAGTACAGCTTCTTGTTGTTTGTTGTTTAAATCTTGTATTAAGTTTTGCATGTGTTTTCTCCTTGTATTGTGTGAATTTTGGAAAATTATTTTTAATTTTTACCATGGTTATAGTATAGCATAGGATGGGGGAAAATACTACTTATTTTGGGTAATTTTTTTGAAAATGGTTTGGAGTAAGAGAAAGGGGGTGTTGCTTTGGTTAGAAGTTGAGCGTTGGGAGTAAAAAATTTATTAGTTGGGTTAGAAGTTGAGTGCGAAGAGAAAAAATTTGTTAGCTTGGTTAGAAGTTGAGCACCGAGAGAAAAAATTTGTTACTTTTGAAAAAACAAACCTCCTTCAAACGCGGTATGATGCGTGCTGGGTTGAGTGAACTTGTTACAATAATGACTGGAGTTGAATGTTGAAGGGCTCGGGTCGGAGGTTTGTTTTTTCAAAAGTAAAAATTTCTTTCTCCGAGGGAGGTTGATGGTGTTTTATATGTTTTTTTTGTAATAAAATTTTTAGAGGTCTGAGGAGGTTTTTGGTAAAAAGATTTTTTGGGGGTATTTTTTCTTTGCTTGTTTTGGTAGCTTGTTTGATGGAACGCTTTTTATATTAATTTAGGCTTTGAGCAAATATTTTAAAGTAGTCCAATATGTCTTTCTTTTGGATGGTGTTTTTATTTTTTATTTCTATTACATCTACCGTTTTTCCGTCTAAATTAACTTTTATAGTTCCTATAATCGTATTTTGTTGTAGTGGTGCTTCGAAATAAAATAGGTTATTTACTTCTATTTGTATTTTGTCTTTATCTGTTTTCTTTATTGGAATTACATCATTATCTAAATTGTCTATGTATAATTCTAGGTTATTGTTTTTGCATTTATTTATTTGTATTCTACTTGTGTTAATCGAACACCATCTTTTAAATTGTTCATCAACAATTTCTTTTATATTTACAGGTTCATAATTTTTGTATATGTATTCTATTAATTTAATACTGTCTGCTGTTCTGAATTTTTTGGTGTCAGCTTGAAGTATAACTGTTATAATTTCAAATCCATTTCTGTTTACTGATGTAACTAGGCATCTTCCTGCATTGTTTGTAAATCCAGTTTTTACCCCATTTACACCTTCTAGATATCCTAATAACTCATTAGTGTTTGAAATTGATTTTGGGTATCCATTTATTGTTACTGTGTAATTTTTAGTGTTTACTATTTTAGCAAATGTTTCGTTTTGTAAGGCATAATCTGCAAGTTTGGCAAGTTCTACTGCTGTTGTATAATGTTCTGGATCGTCTAAGCCATGTGGTGTAACATAATGTGTATTTTCTAATTTTAATTCCTTTGCTTTCTCATTCATTAATTCTGCAAAGCCTTCTACACTCCCCCCCACTGTTTCTGCTATTGCAACAGCAGCATCATTACCTGATTTTAGCATTAACCCATATAACAAATCATTCATTGTTATTTTATCATCTGCTTTTAACCCTAATCTTGAACCACCTGTCCCTGCTGATTTTTTAGATATTGTTACTGTTTGAGTTAAATCACAATTTTCCAAAGTTACAATTGCTGTCATTATTTTTGTAGTAGATGCCATAGCAGTTCTTTTGTGTTCATCTTTTCCCCATATTACTTCTCCAGATTTTCTATCATATGCAACTGCTATTCTTGAATTTAATGTTGGTTCATCTTTAGTTTGGTTTATTACTTGAACATAGTCTTCTTGTGTTATTTCTTCGTTTTCGTCATCTGCAAAGACAATTGTAAAATTCATAATTAGTATAATTGTTACACTCATGAAAGATATTACTTTTTTTATCATTTATATCACCTATTACAATATATATTGTAATAATTATTTTTATTCATTTTTTAGAAATATAATAAATAAACACACTTTTATTTATTATAAAAGTGTGTTTATTATATATTTATTCTAAAAAATTATCGTTTATTTTATTTAAACCTGATTCTTGTGTTAAGTCATATATTATATCAATAAATGTTGTAACTGAAAATAGTAATATAGCGCCTATTACAAACATAATTATTTGTTTTTTTATTTCAGCTTTTCCTTCTGGTGAAACTGTTACATATTTTATTCCATTAACTATAATTGCACCTACACATATTGCAACGCCTACATATTTTATAATACCCAATATAAGTTTTGCTGGAGCAGCTAATGGATTATTTCCAGTAGTTATTGGATCATATATATGATCAACACTTTGTGCAGATATACAATAGCAATTTGATATTAATAAAAATATGAACACAACTATATATACTATTATAATACATTTATTTTTCATATTACTTTCCTTTCATTAGGCTTAGAATTGAAGTGTTGTTTCTAATATACCTACTACTGTTGTAGCAGCAACTATAAATACAAATCCTAATACATATACACCTAATTGACCTTTTAAATTAGCTTTTCCTTCTGGAGCTGATGTTACATATTTTATACCTAAGAATATTAACATTCCTACAGCTATAGCAACACCAATCCATTTTAATGCACCTAATACTGTTTTTATAACACCATTTGCTGAAGAATTAGCTATTGCTGTTGTATCAGGTTCAAAATTATTAGCAATTCCATCAGCAAATACTGTGCTTCCTATTGACATTAATAAAACTATAGCTAATATAACTATACTTATAACTTTCATACTTTTTTTATTTAACATTTTAATTTCCTCCTTTTATTTTAATAATTACATGCTATATTATTATCATACCTCTTTTTTACAAAAAAGTCAAATTTTTTGTATTTATTTTGTAACTTTTTTATACTAATTAGTCATATTCTATACAAGTTACATTGTTTTATAGTATTTTTTTATTAATAAACATCTGTAAAGAAGAAGATTGCTGTAAGCAATCTTCTTCTTTTATATCACATTTTTTTCTCTTTTGCGCTTTACTCTTATCCTACATTTGCACATTCACTTTCTTCTTCATTACTATAATTATTACCACCAAAATAATACTTAGCTATTAATTCATCTAGTTCCACACTTAACTTATATATTTCTTTGTAGTTTTTTCCAGTTATTATGCTTTCGTTTAACATCTCTCTTGCTTTACAGATTTCTTCGTCTAACATATAACCATCACTCCTTCTTCACTATGTGTGCTTGTCTCATTTGTATATATATAGAATACCATATTTTTGCTATATTCGTCAACAAAAAAACTGTATTTATCAATGTTTTGTCCAACTTTTCATCTTCTTTTTTCGACTCAATTCGACATATGTTTATATTTATTTTTGTTATATATCAAAATAATACTAAATACTATAAAAAGTACTAATGACAAAATTTGTGAAATTCTACAATTAAAAAACATTAAACTATCAGTTCGTAGTCCTTCTATTATAAATCTTATAAAAGAATAGCAAATTATGTATATATATGTTATTTCTCCCGAAAATTTTCTTTTTTTGCTCAATATCGCCAAAATTATAAAAATTACAAAAGTTCCTATTGATTCATACAAAAAAGTTGGATGAACATATTTAGATACACCATTTTCTATAATCTCCATTTTTATTGGCATATTAGTTTCATATCCATATGCTTCTATATTAATATAATTTCCCCATCTTCCAATTGATTGTGCCAATGCTAATACAGGTGCAATAAAATCAATTATATCTAATGTCTTTATCTTCTTTATTTTTCCTATTATAGCAATCGTAATAACTCCACCAATTATTCCACCATATATAGCTAGTCCACCATTTTTCATTTGAAATATTTCAGCAGGATTATCAATAAAATAATCTAAACTAAAAACCACATAATATAGCCTAGCACATATTATTGATATAGGAATAACAAACAAAGCAAAATCTAATATATCATCAAACTTAATACCAAATCTCCTATCATGTATCTTAAACCACACTAATCCTAGAAGCATAGCCGAAACAATCAAAACAGCATACCAATACACCTCTATCCCAAAAATTTCAAAGGCAACCCTAGGAATAATACCTGTTTTTATAATCATAAAAATCCTTTTCCTTTCTCCAAACAACATTACATACTCTATACCTACTACATAATTGTTCTATATAACTATTTTATATAACCACAATATAATAATTACTCTATAACCACTATATAAACACTCTTACCTACTCCCAAAATATAAAAAAACAAAACACCACCATAATTCGGAGAAAGAAATTTTTACTTTTGAAAAAATAAACCTCCGACCCGAGCCCTTCAACATTCAACCACAGTCATTATCGTAACAAGTCCAACCAACCCGCACGCACTCCACCGCGTTTGAAGGAGTTTATTTTTTCAAAAGTAACAAATTTTTTCTCTCGGTGCTACCCCAAAAAAATGATACATACTCGCACCTTACTTAGGTCTCACCACACTTAACACCATCTTTTTCTCATCAAAAACCTCTCTCAAAACCTGCTCAACATACTCCCTTGTAACAGTATTATACTTCTCAATATAATCAAAACTATTTATCCCCTTAAAAGAATCGCTCAAAAACATCCTAGCAATATCCCCTACACTATTATACTCAGTAACATAATCGCCATATATCTTTCTTTTAATTCTTTCAAAATGCTCCTCATTCAACCCATTTTTCTTAAACTTCTCAACCTCAGTTTTAAATCTCTCATATATCACCTGAGGATTTTTTGATTGTCCAGAAATCAACACATGTGCATATTGCTTAGAAAATTCATAATCTAAATCTGGTTCTGCAAGCAAATCTCCATTATTGTATAACTCTTTATATAACTCTGAACTTTTTCCTATTAACATATTTAAAATAACTTCTATTGCAATATGTTTTTTTACAATTTCTTCAGAATTTGGCAATTTATCTTTATATCCTATCATAAATATAGGTACACTAACTTCCATATTAGTTTCTTTAATTTTTCTGTTAATGCTATCTTCCTCTACCTCATATATTCTTTTTATTTCTCCCTGATTTTCCTTATGTTTCAATCTTTTTTTAATTTCTTCAATTAATTTCTCAGGTTTAAAATTTCCACAAACAACTAAAGTCATATTACTTGGATGATAAAAAGTATTATAACATTTATATAATACATCTGGATCTATTTTGCTTATTGATTCTATAGTTCCAGCTATATCAAGCTTTACAGCATTTTTATGATATAAGCAATCCATAGTATTCAAATATAATTTAAATCCTGGGTCATCATCATACATCATTATTTCTTGACCTATAATCCCCTTTTCTTTTTCAACATTTTCATCTGTAAAATATGGACTTTGAACATAATCCATTAATTCATCTAAACCTTCATAAAATTTATCAGACGAACATTCAAATAAATATGCTGTATGATCATTTGTTGTATATGCATTTGCTTCTAATCCTAATGCCATTAAAGTATCTAAACTGTTTGTTCCATTTGGTTGCTCAAACATTTTATGTTCAAGAAAATGAGCTACTCCATCAGGAATAAACACTTCTTCGTTAGAACCTGGCATTATAAATCTATTATCAATAGAACCAAAATTAGTTCCCCATATTACATATTTTTTGTTTGTATTTTCTTTTGGAATAATAATGATGTTAAGTCCATTTTCTAATTTTTCAAAATATGCCTTTTCTTTTATTTTTGTACTTTCTATAATTTTCATCTTAAATAACCTCCACTATACTAATCTTTCAAGAAATAAATAGTATTAATTTGCACATTATTTGCAATATTTAAAATTTGTTCTTTAGTAACCGAATTTATTCTATTTATATAATCTTCAATAGAAATAAATTCGTCAGATAATTCTTGAGAAAAATAATAAGTTAATTCAGCATCTTGTGTTTCGGGAATACTTCCTATTGTAGAAGAAATTAACAATTTTGCATTATTTATATCATCCTCGCTAAAATCTCCGTTTTTCATTTGTTCTAATTGTTGTTTTATTATTTCTAGTGCTTTATCATAATTTGGTATATCTATTCCACATTTTATAAACACATTATCTTTTTGCCTTAAATAAATTGAGCCTGCTGTATATGCTAAACTTGCTTTTTCTCTTACATTTTGGAACATTTTGGAATTTGCACTTCCACCTAATATGATATTATATACTGATGTTGCATACTTACTTTCTTTTTTATTTTCTAATATATCTAACCCTAAAATTAATTTTCCTTGAGTTACTTGCATACTTTCTTTTATTATTTTTGGTTCATTTACTCTTTCTTTTACTTCATTTTCTTTATTAACATTATATTTAGGATCTCTTTCATTTAAATTTTTAATTATTTCATTTTCTTTTATTGAATTTAGTATTTCATTATCCAAATCTCCAGAAACAAAAATATCAATTTTTGCATTTTTTATTAATTGTAAATAATATTCATATAAATCTTTTGCATTTATATTTTTTAAATCTTCAATATAACCATATTTATATAATCCATATGGTTTATCTTTATACATTTCTTCAATGCACCTATCTGAAGCATATTTGGCTTTGTTATCTATTTTTCCTTCTATTATTTGTTTTAAATTTTCTTTTTCTCCATTTATATATTCTTCTTTAAAACTTTCATTTTCTACATATGGATTAAATACAATATCTATTAATATATCTAAACATTCTTTGCTTAAGTTTTCTTGTGATGGTAAGAATTCATTGTTAATGCTTTCTAAATAAAATTTCATTATATGATTATCACCTGTTTTTTCAACACCACAATCAAAACTTGCTCCATACATATTTTCTAAATTTTGACTAATTAATTCTTGAGTAGGCATTTTTTTAGTTCCTCTTCTTAATATAGCTGTAAGAAGTGCATTTTTTGTTACATTTTCTCTTTCCAATTTTGTTGTTATAAAAATAGAAAATAAATTTGTTTTAAATTTATTTGTATTAATTTTATGAAAAGTAATTCCTGGTTTTATATTTTGTTTAATATAATTCATTTTATTAACCTTCTTTCTTCATCATTTTTTATTATTATAATATAATTTGGTAAAAATATACAATAAAAATGTAAAAAACAATGTGAATATTATAATTTTCTCTGGATATACTATTTGTGAATAATCATTTTATGAAGGGAGATTTGTGTTATGAAAATTATAAATGTAATTGCATTGTTACTAGTTATAATTGGTGGAATTAACTGGGGATTAGTTGGTTTATTTGACTTTAATTTAGTTGATTTCTTATTTGGGTTAGGTTCTATATTTAGTAAAATAATCTATATATTAGTTGGAATAGCAAGTTTATGGTGCATTGGTTTATTTAAAAAAGTTTGTGATTAATTTTTTATAGATATTAAAAAATACTGTTAATGTATTTTCTTTTATAAAAAAATCAAATATTATTAAAATGCAGTAAATGTGCATACTTAATAATATTTGATTTTTTACTTTATATTTTATTTTTTCTATCTTTATTTGAATTTTATATTTATGCTAATAATTTTTTGACTATTTCATTTATCATCTTTCCATCTGCTGTTACACCTAATTCTTCTTTTGCTTGTTTCATTATTTTCCCCATATCTTTCATAGATGTAGCACCAACGTTTGAAATAATTACTTTTATTTTTTCTGTTAATTCTTCTTCAGATAATTTTTTAGGTAAGTATTCTTCTAAAACTGCCATTTCTTCTTTTATTTGATTTATTAAATCTTCTCTTCCAGATTTTTCATAATCAGCTAATGAATCATTTCTTTTTTTGAATTCTTTTGCTATTACTTCTAAGATTTGATCATCATTTAATTCTATTTTTTTATCTTTTTCCACTTGTAAAATTGATGCTCTTACCATTTGAACTGTATTTTTTCTGTTTACATTTTTCTCTTTCATAGATGTTTTTAAATCTTCTAGTAATTTTTCTTTTAACATATATTCTCACCCTTTCCTTTTAATATTAATTATTTATTATATCACAAAAGTGCAAGTGTATTACTTGCACTTTCAATAAACCACTAAAATTTTCTCTTTCTAGCAGCCTCTGATTTTTTCTTTCTTTTTACACTAGGTTTTTCATAGTGTTCTCTTTTACGAACTTCTTGCAATACTTGATTTCTTGCACATTGTCTTTTAAATCTTTTTAAAGCATCTTCTAAATTACCGTTATTTTTTACTTCTGGCATAAATATTCCCCTCCTTCCGGTATAAACCTTACCTTAATAGGATGTGTTTCTTTAGGGGTTTTTGTTTTTTTAACCCTTTACATACGCATATTATTATACTCTACCTGATAGGCAGTTGTCAATACAAATACTAGATTTTTCCAATTTTTCATTGAATTTCAGTTGTCGAATTTTGTCGGTTATTGTAACGTTTTTTTATTTTTACAATATAATATACTATACACTATAAATAGGAGGTGTATTATGATGGAGCCAGAAATTGATATTTGTTGTTGTAAATGCAAAAAAGAAAGAAAATTTAAATGTTGTGTTGATTTAATAATATTTATATTATCTATTGTATTAACTTTTGTTATTGGTTTACTTGTGGGAGCTGTTACTGGTTTATTTGCTGCATTAGGTTTAGGTGCTGTTGTAGCAATTATTGTAACTTTAGTATTGTTAATTATAATTAGAGCTATAATGTTATTATGTGATAATAATAAAAAGAAAAGTTGCTAGTTTTTCTTTCTTGAGTTACTAGTCGGTGCTATTTTTTGTTTAGCTTTTGCTTTTAGGGTATCACCGAGAGAAAGAAATTTGTTACTTTTGAAAAAATAAACTCCTTTAAACGCGGTTTGGTACGTGCTGGGTTGGTTGAACTTGTTACGATAATGACTTTATTTAGAAGTTTGAGGGCTCAGGTCGGAGATTTATTTTTTCAAAAGTAAAAATTTCTTTCTCCGTATTTGGTTGGTGAATTTGTTTAGTGTGATGGGATGGATAGTGTTTTTTTAGGTAAATGGTTATATGTTTTTTTGTAATTAATTTAATAGTATTACATAAGCAACCAAGTAATGGTTGCGGTAAAATTAAAGCAAGAAAAATTGTAAAATTTGCCTTGCTTTTTATAATTATATGTGGTAAAATATCAACATAATATGTGGCAGTACAAGAGACTAGTAATAAATTTAAATTTTATTTCAGAGAGGTTATGGTTGGTGAGAATAACTTAAAATAATTTATGAATCTACTCTTTAGCTTTTAGTGAAAACTAAACCTATTAATGCAAGGTTATAAGCATTGTTAAGATATAAAAATTATTTTATTGGATAATTTTTATAATTAAGGTGGCACCGCGATTTTTATCGTCCTTATGATTTTTTCATGAGGGCGTTTTTGTTTTTATTATCGCTATTATTATTGTAGCATTATTTCAGTATTATTATAATAATTATTATTGTGCTATCTCATATGCTTTGTATTATTTTGTTTAATTTTCACCAGTAATTTTTAAGGAGGTAATTTTATGGAACATGTGAAAGTTGGACGAGTTTATAGACATTTTAAGGGTAATTACTATTTTGTTGAAAATATTGCATATGATAGTGAAACTCAAGAAAAAATGGTTGTTTATAAACCTTTATATTCACGTGAAGATGATAAACAAATTTGGGTAAGACCAGAATCAATGTTTTTGTCTGAAATTTCTTTAGATAGGTCAGATAATATAGCAAAGCAGTCGAAAAGATTTAAGTTATGTGAAGAAATTGAAAAGAATTATATTAACTAATGTTTTCAAGTTAAAAAATGTAAAAATAAAATCTATAGTATTAATATAAATTTAACAATTAAAAAGCATAAATTTAAATAAATGGGTTTATGGGTAGATCCAATTTAAAAACCTAAATAATTATATAAGGAAGAAAAGTTTATGATAGATATTAAATTTTTAAGAGAGAATCCTGATATTGTAAAGGAAAATATCAAGAAAAAATTTCAAGACCATAAATTGGTTTTAGTAGATGAGGTTATTGAGCTTGACAAAAAAAATCGTGAGGTAAAATTAAAAGGTGATGAACTTAGAAGTATGCGTAATTCATTAAGTAGCCAAATAGGAAATTTAATGAGAAACGGTGAAAAAGATGAGGCTGAAAAAATTAAGGTTCAAGTTCAAGATATTAATAATCAACTTACAGAAAATGAAAAGTTAGAAAATGAGTATGCTGAGGAAATTAAAAAGAGAATGATGAAAATCCCTAATATAATGCATGAATCTGTGCCTATTGGTGAAAATGACACAAAAAATGTAGAAGTTAAAAAATATGGTGAACCAGTAGTCCCAGATTATGAAATACCATATCATGGTGAAATAATGGAAGCTTTAAATGGTTTAGATTTAGATTCTGCTCGTAGAGTTGCTGGAAATGGTTTTTATTATTTAATGGGAAATATTGCAAGACTTCATTCTGCTGTTTTAACTTATGCTAGAGATTTTATGATTAATAAAGGTTTTACTTATTGTATTCCACCATATATGATTCGTTCAGATATTGTAACTGGTGTTATGAGTTTTGAAGAAATGGATGCTATGATGTATAAAATTGAAGGTGAAGATTTATATTTAATAGGAACTAGTGAACATTCTATGATTGGTAAATTTAAGGATCAAATTCTTCAAAAAGCTGATTTACCCTATACTATGACTTCATACTCTCCTTGTTTTAGAAAGGAAAAAGGTGCACATGGTATTGAAGAACGTGGTGTTTATAGAATTCATCAATTTGAAAAACAAGAAATGATAGTTGTTTGCGAACCAGAAGAAAGCTATGAATGGTATGATAAAATGTGGAATTATACTGTTGAATTATTTAGAAGTATGGATATTCCTGTTCGTACTTTGGAATGTTGTAGTGGAGATTTAGCTGACTTAAAGGCTAAAAGTGTTGATGTTGAAGCTTGGAGCCCTAGACGTAAAGAGTATTTTGAAGTTGGTAGTTGTTCTAATTTAACAGATGCACAAGCTCGTAGACTTGGAATTCGTATTAAGGGTGAAAAAGGCAATTATTATGCTCATACTTTAAATAATACTGTTGTTGCTCCTCCTAGAATGCTTATTGCTTTAATTGAAAATAATTATCAGGCTGATGGAAGTGTTGTTATTCCTGAAGTTTTGCGTCCTTATATGGGTGGACTTGATAAGATTTCTGTTAATTAAAGTTTGGTGCCTTTGGTTAACGCCACAATTTAGGGTTAATGCTAAAGTAAAAATTTTATTCTTTGGGGGTGAAAAAATGTTAATAAAAAATCCTAAAATTGAGATTTCTGCCACTTCTCCTAAGCAGTATCCCGTTTCAGGGTTACCTGAAATTGTTTTGGTTGGCAAGTCTAATGTTGGAAAATCTTCTTTTATAAATACTATGATTAACAGAAAAAAATTAGCTAGAACTAGCAGTGAACCCGGAAAAACTAGACAAATTAATTTTTATAATATGGATGATAAATTTTATTTTGTTGATTTGCCTGGTTATGGTTATAGTAAAATGTCTAAAGTTGAACAGGCTAAGGTTAATAGCTTTATTGATGAGTATTTACATATTAGAAAAAATATATCTTTGATTATATTGTTAATTGATATTAGACATGAGCCTGGAGCTAATGATAGAATGATGTATGATTATATTATTCGCTCAGGATTGCCATTTATGGTAATTTGCAATAAGGCTGATAAAATAGCTGTTACGAAAGTAGATAACGCTGTAAAAGCCATTCAGAGCGATTTAAATCCTATTGGAGATTTCACATTTATGCCATTTTCTGCTGAAAGAAAAATTTATAGTGAGGATGTATGGGATATTTTAGAGGAGTATATTTAAACTCCTCTTTATAATATTTTCTCTAAATCAATACAATCTTTTAATTCATCATATGTAATAACAAACTCAAACTCTCCATCTGCTCCTGAGCCGATTACATATTTAGGTATAATTAAAACTACCCCATCTTCTCTTAAGTACACTTCTTTATTTTCATCAAATTTAACAGTAGAATCCACAACTTCTTCATACCCATTATTTAATGTGTCATATCTGCTATCTGTTTTTAATGCATTCATTATACTATTTTTAGCTATTTTAGTATATTTAGTTCCATCTGTAATTATATCTTTCAATTTTAGCACTTCACCAGTTTTAATATTAAAAGAATAGCCACTATTAGCATCCCAGCTTACTCCTCCTAGGTTACCTCTAAATTTGTATTCAAATGTTACTATTTTATCATTGATATATTCTGGTTCAGCTATTACATTAAAACCTATATTATAATTTTCTAATTTTGAATTTTCATCTAATATTTCCATAATATAATCATCTTCTGTATTTGATAATATTTCTTTATAGGTTTTATCGTAAATTCTTTTAACTTGATTTTCTATTGATGTTGCAACAGTTTTATTTATTCCTGAAATTTCTGGAATAAAATTTTTGTAAAAATACTTAGCATTTCCTTTTTTCAATTTTTTTACAATTTGAATATTATATTTTACAGAGATTTCATCTTTAGTTATTGTAAATGTTTTATTTTTCAAATCAATTTGATTTTCTAAAATATCTGTTCCTTGTGCTGTTTTTGTGTCAATTATATACCAATCTGAAGTACTATTATGACCTCCCATATCATCATATAACTGAATTGCAAGTTTTCCATCTTGTTGTAATTCAGAAGCTACTTTTCCTGGTCTGTATCCTGTTTTTTTCTCATAATAATCTAATGCCATTTGTTCTAATTCATTTTGAGTATATTCTTGTTTTTTATTGTCTTGATTATTAGAATTATTATTATCTTGTTTATCGCTGTTTGATTGTTCTATATTTATACTGTTATTTGAGTTACTATTTGTTTGAGAATCCTTGCTTTGGTTTTTAAAATTTTTACTGCTATTTGCTCCTACTAAAAAGCCAACTCCAGCAATTACCACAACACAAGCAATTCCTACTATTACTTTTTTGCCTTTATTGTTTTTAATTTTATCTTGAACTTGTTTATTTTCTATATTTTCATTTATTTTTGTTTCATTATTTTCACTCATAGTACTCCCTCCTTGTATATATTTTACTAATACAAAATTAAAAAATCAAGAAAAAAATTAACTATTTTTATAATAAATTTTTTTCTTGATTTCAAGTTTTAGTAAATAATTAATATTAGATGCAAATTTTTATCTATGACAATCAGTTTTAAGTGATTGTGAAATTACAGTGAATTTTCTATGAATTTTACCTGAAGTCTATTGACTATTTTTAGTTAAACTGTTTTAATATTGAATATAAAATTTGATTTCATTAATTAAATTATCCATCTATTTTAATAAAATTCAAAATGAAAATTTTATTCTATAAAATTTAAAATCAAAGTGTAGACTTCATACACAAAAATTTTCTAAACAATTGAAACTAAAAATTAAATATGCTAGAATAGGAAGTGATAAATGAGTTTGCTAAATGTTACTAATGATTACGTTTTTAAAAGAATTTTTGGTCAAAAGAAAAATAGTGATATATTAAAAGATTTATTGCAGGCAATTTTAACTGATATAGAAATAACCTCTGTACATGTAAATCAAGATGTTTCATTAGAAAGGCAATTAATGACAGACAAGCTTGGAATTTTAGACATTGTTGCTACATTAAATAATGGTACAAGAGTTAATATTGAAATGCAAGTAAAAGATTATAATAATACTGTAGATAGATCTGTATTTTATGAATCTGGTTTATTACATGAAAGTCTTAACAAAAATGAAGATTACTTGCAAATTCCAAAATCAATTGGAATTTGGATTTTAAATTATGATATCTTTAACAACGGTTCATTTCATGAAATAGCAAGATTAAGAAGAGACCATGAGAATATTGTTTTAACAGATAAATTTGAAATTCACTATATACAATTACCAAAATTCAAGCAAAAATGTAAAAGAATATCAAATAAGCTAGAAGAATGGCTAACCTTTATTAGTTGTAAAAATCTGGAGGAAATTAGCATGATTGAAAATGAATATGTAAAAAAAGCTGAAGAGGAATTAGAATATTTAAGCGGTGATGCAGCTGAAAGAAGATTGGCAGAATTAAGAGAAAAGGCAATACGAGATGAAGCAGCAGCCATAGCTGGTGCAACTAGACGAGGTATTGAAAAGGGTATTGAAAAAGGAAAAAAAGAAGAAAAATTTCAAATTGCCAAGAAAATGTTAAAAGAATCTATCGAAATTGAAACTATTACACGAATAACAGGCCTTACAAAAGAACAAATTGAAAATTTATAAATAATATATGAAATCAAATTTTATAATATAAAGTAGGAATTCTATTTTCTGGCATATGAAATAGAATTCCTATTTTTGCTTTATATAATAGAATCTGAAAATCCTAGCTAATTCTAGTCTACACAGAATATTTGATAATTTTTTCTCGATTTCAAGTTTACATATTATATAAAATTAATTAATATTCTCATATATAACATTACTATCTTCCATAGCAATATTATTTAGGAAACTATTTCCTAATGGATATGCATGGATTTTATCATATTGGTCTATTTGAATATCTTTTACATCAGAAGCTAAAATTTGTGTATTCAAATCTACTAAACTTGTTCTACATAACTGGTTATCTTTATTTATATAATATATATTGTCTCTTCCTGTTGCACCTACTATTTGTATAAATTCTCTTCCGTATACATCTATAGTTTTTGTTGCATCACCATATTCATTTGTTAATGTTTTCTTGATATATAAGTTATTTGTTGAATCATTATTTCCTTCTTCATATGCATATAAATTAGTAAATGATTTTACAAAACTTGTAGTTCCAGTATAATTCTCATATGGTCCATAAATGTATGACTCTTGTTTATTTGTTGGTACTATCACTGCTGTATCAAAACTTTTATTTACTCCATCTTTATCGACATAATAAATAACTGCTCTGAACAATTCTGCCCAATTATTATTTCCTCTCAATCTATATTCAGATGTAATATTAGTAATTTGCTTAATATAATATGTATTACCAAAATTATCAGTATATTCATAATATCCATCACACATTTTAGTTTGGAATACTTTTTCCCCCATTTTTAAAATAGCAACTTTACCATTTATACCGTCTGCAGGATTAGATGAATAATTTAAATTCTTATTTTCCTCAAAATATGATTTGCTAACTTTATTATCTGTTTTATTTTCAGTTTTACTTTCAGTATTGTTATCAATCTTAGTTACATTTGTTTTTATTTCCAAATTAGAAATCATTACTGGTCCATTTACCATAATATTAAATACAGAATCTTTTCCAATATAAAACAAATTATTATACCATTCTGAATCAGACAATAAATTTCCTTCTGCTTTTTCATTACTAATTGTTATATTTATTTTATCATTTAATTCATCTAATGAATTAAATCCACATTCTTTATATACATCCTCTAATGTTGCTGCTTCTAATGTTTCTAAATTAAAATTATATATATAATATTTAGGTGTACTTCCTCCAGGTACTGCTCCAAACCATTCATTAATTTTAAGAGATAATATTTTATCAGTCACATAATATTCATACTTAATTTCTGCCAAATATGAACCATTTATTCTTTTCTCAGCATATGATGTTCCATAATGCTCATAATTCTTTTCGAAATTTGCTTTTATTTCACTATTTACCTTTTCAGCATATTTTGAATTAATATTAACATATGGATATTTTAATGTATCAGATGATTTCCAAACTGTTCCCTCATCATTATTAACTGTTTTTACCTCTTTGTCTTTATTATAATCTGCATCATAAACCCAAGGTTTTGTTTCATCTAATTTTTTACTAGTATTTTCTTCTTCTTTAACTACTTCCTCTTTATTATTTATAATTTTGGTAGTATCCCCTGCAAACCATAAGCCTACACATACGCCAATTGCAATTAATAGCACAATAATAACTGAAACCAAAACAATTGTTAATTTTTTATTTTTTGGTTTTACTTCTGCATTACCATTTTGTTGACTTACATCATTTTCAGAATTAATTTCTATTTTCAACTTCTCATTTTCTTCCATAAAATCATCTCCTTAAATTTTTCTTATATATATTAGACATCCTAAAATTCAACTTAGTTCACTAAAAAGCAAAAATTTATATAATAAATCACTTGCTCAAGATTCTTTTTACTACTTGTATAATTCTAAGTATCTAATAATTTAATTATACACTTAAACTTTTTTAATTTCAATATTCATGTTGTCATTTTTTGACAATATTTTTATTCTCGTTTTTTGGGTACAATATTAGATATCAAATATTTAATTATCCGAGGTGAGGCTATTATGAATAGTAAAAAAACTGACAATAAATTTGTAATTGAAAAAGAGAAACATGCCAATAGAAGAATTATTATTAGAACAACCGAAGAAATGGCTGATGAAATTTTTAAAATTGCAAAGGAAAATAATGTTAGCGTTAATAATTTATTAGTTAGTTGTATTAAATATGCACTTAACAATAGATAAAATTAATTTATTTGAATAGTCACTATATGTAATTTTCGAAAGGTTAATATAGTGGCTTTTTTCTTTTTATGTACTAGTTTTATTCATTACAATTTGTTACATATTTTAAATAAATTATGTGTAATATTTGCATAAATTTTCCTTTGCAAATATTAGACTAATTTATTTAAAACCTGGTTCACAATTATTTAATATATAATTTTAAAAAGCAAAAAAGAAACACTTATCTGGTACTAAATGTTTCTTTTTTATAAGTTTTAATCTTAATACTTTAACGGCACGAAATCAGATTCACCATTTTCTAATCTTTGTATAGCCCAAATCGTTCTATACCATTCTTCTCTACCACCATCTTCAATTGCTCTATATAAAATATCTTCTTTAAAAGCCTGTATATTATCTATTCCATACATAGCTACTCTTCTTAAATGTAAATTATTTTCACTTATAGCAGCTTTTAAATCTATACATACTATTGTATCATTTTTTTTAGCATATACTATACTTAAAGTTTCATCAGGACCAATAAGCCCTATTATAAATGTTTTTGCATCAGCAACATAATTACCTGTTTCTTCATTATAAACATCTTCTATATCATCATAAAAATTGTATCTAACATTTTCTCTAATATTAGTTTTGCCCTCTAAACCTAAACGTTTCAAGCCACCTTTTGATAATTGGAATGTTAAACTTCCATCATCTTTAAGCTCTACTTTTATTTCATCTGAAGATTTCATTTCAACAACCCTGTTAGCTTTACTTACATCAAATTCACTAAATAATATATTATAATCTGTTTTATTTATTGTATAATTTTCATCTAACCATGCCATTAATTTTCCATCTTCATCTTTATAAAATGATGTAACTCCACTCGCTATACAACTAGTACTATTAGAAGTTTTGTCTAATTTATATAAGTTTGAATTATCTAAATAATATGAAATATTTGAATCTGTTTGTGATTGAATATATTCAATGTTTTTATTAATATTTTCATCTTCATTATCTCTTACTTCATTATTAGTTTTATTATTTATATTACCATTTTCTGTATTTTTGTTTAAATATTTCTCATTAACAATATCAAAAGTAATAGTAGAAGTATCATTCCAATCATTATAATAACCTAAATCTATCTCTTTTCTTTTCCCATCTGCTCTAATTGCATTTATATAATAGAAAAGTTTATTAGAATTTGCATAGTTCCTAGTACATTGCTCAAATCCTACAACATTATATAATCCATTAATCTTCCCCTGAGAATAAAAATTAAATTCATAATCTTGTCTATGAACTGATATACCATTTAATATTTGAATACATTCAGCGGTTCCATCTTCCATAACTAGTAATACATATGGTATATCGAAAGAAACCATACATCCAACAAAAACATCTTCCACATTTTTAGTTATATTTGAAACTTCATATTGTTTATCTGATGATAAATTTAAATTATATAAATTTATAAAATTTTCTTTTAATTGAATAGCAACTTGATTATCCTTAATTAAGGATGCCTTTACTAAATTGTTTTCACTGCATTTTATAACTTCTTCATTAGAAAACATCAGCTCATGATTTTTTACTGAAACCGATTTTGTTATAATATCTATATTCTCTATTTCTGTAGGTCTGTTTTTTAACAAAGTTCCCATTCCTACTAGAATTATACATAAGAATACTGCTGCTACACTTAGGAATTTATTTATATTTTTGTATGTGAAAAAGCTTGTGTTTTGTAAATTTTGATGATTATTTTCATTGTGTCTATCTGATTTTTTTCTATTTTTAGAAGCTTCTATATAGTCATCATCAGTTTCTAATGTATTAATATTGAAATTAACAAATTTACTAGGATTTTTCTTAAAATTTTCAAAAACATTATTTACTTTTTTAGGAATATAATTATCTTCTTGCATCTTTTTTCTAATAAAATCATCTTTAAATTTATCCATATTACCCCTCCTCTCTTTTTAATATGATATATAGTTTTTCTCTAGCTCTTGAAAGCCTAGATTTCACAGTACCCTCTGGTACATTTTTCATTTCTGCTATTTCCTTAACGGAAAAACCGATTATAATAATACAAAACAGTTATAACTCGTAGGTCTTCATCAATTTCATTTAATGCCTTACCAACAATCGAATCAGACTCATACTTATCATATATTTTCACATCTTGTACTTCTAATATATCTACAACATTTCCATTTCTTTTATTTTTTGCAATAATATCATAGGATTTATTTATTAAAATTCTTATTATCCAAGTAGAAAAAAACTTATTTTCTTTTAATTTATTTAAATTTGTGTATGCACTAATTAAAGTTTCTTGTATTGCATCACAAATATCATCTTCATTATTTAAAATAGCTTTAGCTGTTTTATACATTTTTAATTTATTTTCTTCAATTAAAGAATTAAAGGCTTCTATATCCCCGTTTTTTGCTTTTTCTACTAATTCCATTTGTACCTCCTGTAACCATTAGACCTTTTTATTTCTTCTTTGGTTCATTTATTCTTATTAAGATTATAGCATTGCCAAAAAGTGACGTCAATCACATTTGAAAGAAACGCTTTTGTCTTCTGAGTAGCCCCAACCATAGAATTATGTAGATATAGAAATTATATTAACAATGTAGTACAGACGCGCAGTTTGGCAAGAATAAAAAAGAAGCAAAAGGATTATAAAAAACAACATTTCAACAAATTTTAATCCTTTTGCTTTTTTAATTCCGCCAGCAAGTCTACGAAATGTTACTATAATTTCTATATCTACATAATTCTATGGTTGGGGCGGAATATTTTATTATAATCCTTAAATTGCAACCAAAACACAAAAAAATCCAGATTAAATCTGGATTTTTTAAAATTACTTATCTTATTAATGATAATTAAACTAAAGCTAATATAACAACTTCAGCTGCATCTCCTCTTCTAGGTCCTTTTTTGATTATACGTGTATAACCACCATTTCTACCTTCATATTTAGGAGCTAATTCGTTAAATAATTTAGATGTTAAATCTATTTTATTTCCTTCGCTATCTGTTACTTTATTTACCATAGTCATCATTTTTCTTCTTGCATTTAATCTTGATGGCATATCTTTTTGTCTTTTTTCAGTTGTTTCTTCTTTTACAACTTTTAAATATTCTTTACCATTTCTGCTTTTTGCAAGTTCTGTAACTTTTCTACCATTGCTATCTAATTTAGCTTTTACTACTTTAGCATCAACAGTTTCATAGTTATCTTTTTCTCTTATAGCTAATGCTATTATACTGTCAGCCATAGCTTTTAATTCTTTAGCTCTAGCTTCTGTTGTTTCGATTTTACCATGTAATAGTAAATCTGTTAAACCTGTTTTTAACATAGCATTTCTTATATCTGTAGTTCTACCTAATTTTCTATTAATTGCCACTTTTTTCACCCTCTCTTTTTTATTAATAAGTAAAATTCTATATTAGTTTATTTATCAAAAACTAATTAATCTTCTTCTCTAGCAAAATCTAGACCTAATGAATGTAATTTATTTGTTACTTCATCTAAAGATTTTTTACCTAGATTTCTAACTTTCATCATATCTGATTCTGTTTTATTTGTTAAGTCTTCAACTGTAGAGATATTAGCTCTTTTTAAACAGTTAAATGATCTAACAGATAATTCTAAATCTTCAATAGACATTTCTAATACTTTTTCTTTCTTGAATTCTTCTTTTTCAATCATTACTTGAGTATTTTTTGTTGCCTCTGATAAATCTATAAATAATTCTAAGTGTCCAGTCATAACTTTTGCTGCTAAACTTAATGCTTCATATGGTTTTAAACTTCCATCAGTCCAAACTTCTATTGTTAATTTATCAAAATCTACCATTTGCCCAACTCTAGTGTTTTCAACTGAATAATTAACTTTTTTAACTGGTGTATAGATAGAATCTATTGGAAGAACTCCTAAAGGTTGATTTTCCTTTTTGTTTTTCTCAGCTGTATTGTATCCTCTACCCATTTCAGCTGTTAATTCCATTACTAATGAACCACCTTCTGCAACAGTAGCAATATGTAAATCTGGATTTAATATTTCAACTGTTCCATCTGTCATTATATCTCCAGCAGTAACTTCTCCTTCTCCTTTAAAGTTAATTCTTAGAGTTTTTTCTTCGTTTTTATCTAATTTTAATCTTACATTTTTAAGATTAACAATTATCTCTGGTACATCTTCTACTACATTTGGTATTGTTGAAAACTCATGTAATACACCTTCTATTTTTACACCTGTTATAGCACTTCCAGGTAATGATGAAAGTAATATTCTTCTTAATGAATTTCCTATTGTTATACCATAACCTCTTTCCAATGGTTCACAAACAAATTTAGCATAATTATTATCATTGTCCATCTCTAAGCATTTAATATTTGGCTTTTCAAATTCTATCATTTTAACCTCCTAATAATTAATCATTTTTTATATCCAGTTTTAAAGTTAAAGTATACATTTTTTTAATATAAACAAATTAAATAATAATTTATTAAAAAATATAAACTTTCCTTTAATCCATTTACAACTATTATTTTGAGTAAAGCTCTACTATTAAATGTTCTTCTACTGGTAGATCTATTTCATCTCTTGATGCTAATTTGATAACTTTACCACTTAAGTTTTCTGCATCTTTTTCTAACCAAGCTGGAACTGGTCTAGATGCATTTTCTTCAGCACTTAATTTTATTGTTCCATTATCTTTTCTTATTTCTCTAACAGCTATTACATCTCCTGCTTTTACTAAATATGATGGTATATCAACTTTTTGTCCATTAACTTCAAAAGCACCATGTGTTACTTGCATTCTAGCTTGTGCTCTTGAACTAGCTAAACCTAGTCTATATACAACATTATCTAATCTACTCTCTAATATTTGTAGTAATACTTCACCAGTAATACCTTTGCTATTAGAAGCCATTTCAAAATATTTTCTAAATTGCTTTTCACTTACACCATAAAAAGCTTTTGTTTTTTGTTTTTCTCTTAATTGAGTACCATATTCAGATAGTTTCTTCTTTTTTTGTCCATTTTGTCCTGGTGCGTAGTTTCTTCTAGAAATACTACATTTATCAGAATAACATCTTGAACCTTTTAAGAATAACTTTTGTCCTTCTCTACGGCAAATACGGCATTGTTCATCTTTATATCTTGCCATTTTTCTATTTCACCTTCCTTAATTATTTTCAAATCATCATGATATTATTTTTATTATATTTTTTATTATACACGACGTCTTTTTGGTGGTCTACAACCATTATGTGGTATTGGTGTTACATCTTTAATACTGCTTATTTCTAGACCTGCAGCTTGTAATGATCTTATAGCTGCTTCACGACCAGAACCTGGTCCTTTTACAAATACTTCTACTGATTTTAAACCATGTTCCATAGCTGTTTTAGCTGCTGTTTCTGCTGCTTCTCCAGCTGCGAATGGTGTGCTTTTTCTAGAACCTTTAAATCCTAATTGTCCAGCACTTGCCCAAGATAAAACATTACCTTGAACATCAGATATTGTAACTATTGTATTATTAAAACTAGAATGAATATGAGCCATACCTTTTTCGATATTTTTTCTATCTCTTCTTCTAGTAACTCTTTTTGTTACATTTTTAGTAGCCATTTTATGTTTTACCTCCCTAATTATTTTTTACTTTTACTTACTAATTTTCTAGGACCTTTTCTTGTACGAGCATTAGTTTTTGTTCTTTGTCCTCTTACTGGTAATCCTCTTCTATGTCTTAAACCTCTGTAGCATCCTATTTCTGTTAATCTCTTGATATTAAGAGCAACTTCTCTACGTAAGTCACCTTCAACTAAATGACCTTCCATAGCATTTCTTATTGCTTGTACTTGATCATCAGTTAAATCTTTTACTCTAGTATCTGGGTTAACACCAGCTTGTTTTAATATTTTTTGTGAACTTGGTAAACCTATACCATAAATATATGTTAATCCAATTTCTACTCTTTTTTCTCTAGGTAAATCTACTCCTGATATACGAGCCATTATTTTAGCACCTCCAAAATATTTTGTTTTTTATTTTATTATTGTTTTGAATATTCTATATTACATTAAAGGTGAAATGCATTAATATAATTAAATCGGATTTTTTTAATTATACTAATCTTTAATTAATATAAAACGTTATATATAAACACAAATTAAATAATTTATCAGCCGCTTACATAACTTGTGTTAATACCATGAAAAAATTAAAATTATCCTTGTCTTTGTTTGTGTTTTGGATTTTCACAAATTACTCTGATAACACCTTTTCTTTTGATTACTTTGCATTTTTCACACATTTTTTTAACTGATGGTCTTACTTTCATTTCACTACACCTCCTGTAATTTTTATTACAATAACCTACATATAGTGTTTGTATAATTTTAATGATGCGTGAGGTCAGACGTATACAATAACAGGCTAAATGTAATTTTATACATCTCACATCGCACCTCATAAATTACTCAAACACTATTTGCTTTTGTATATATATATTAAAATTTGTTCTGTTCTTATTTTGCTCTCCAAGTAATTCTTCCCCTTGTTAAATCATAAGGTGAAAGTTCTACTTTTACTTTATCTCCTGGAAGAATTTTTATATAGTTCATTCTTAATTTTCCAGAAATATGAGCTAAAATTTGATGTCCATTTTCAAGTTCAACCTTGAAGTTTGTATTAGGTAATGTTTCAACAACTGTTCCTTCTAATTCTATAACATCTTCTTTTGACATGTTAACCTCCCAAATTTTATTTTTAATCTACAAATAATAATTGCTAATTCACATATAATAGCTTTTATATTATATTACAAATTTATAACAAAGTCAATATTTCTGGCTCATTTTCTGTAATTAAAATTGTATTTTCATAATGTGCAGACAAACTTCCATCTTCTGTTATAATTGTCCATCCATCATCTAATTCTAAAATGTCTTCTTGTCCTTGTATAACCATTGGTTCAATTGCTAGAGTCATACCAGGTTCAAGTCTTATTCCCCTTCCTGGTTTTCCATAGTTTGGTATTCCTGGATCTTCATGCATTTGTCTTCCAATTCCATGACCTTGAAATTCCTTTACCACTGAATAGCCATTTTTTTCAACAAAAGTTCCAATAGCATGACATACATCACCTATTCTATTTCCTTTAACAGCATATTTTATCCCTTCAAAAAATGCCTGTTCTGTTATATTTACCAAATCATATGCTTGTTTACTACCTTTTCCAACAACATATGTTCTAGCAGCATCACCATTAAATCCATCTTTTAATACAACTAAATCTATACTAACAACATCACCTTCTTTTAGTTTTACTCTACTAGAAGGTATTCCATGAATTACTTCATCATTAATAGATGTACAAATTGTAGCAGGAAAAGGTGGTACCCCTTTTATTCCTGGGTTATAACCTTTTTGTGCTGCTATTCCACCATTTTCTTTAATAACTTTTGCTGCTATTTTATCTAGTTCTAATGTTGTAATTCCTGGTCTTATATTTTCTTTTAATGCTTTATGTACCAATGCAGTTACTTTACAAGCCTCTCTCATTAGTTCTATTTCTTTTTTTGATTTTATAGTTACCACTTTAATTACTTCCTTTTTATATCTATTATTTTTAAATTTTTTTATAAAATTTTCATAAACTTCAATTATTTTTGAATTTTCTTCATAAAATCTTCACAAGCTTCATCAGCAAACCTATTTATTTTTTGGCTAATTTCTTCAACAATAACAATACCTTTTTCTTTATAAAAATCTACCAAAGGTCTTGTTTCTGTATCATAAATTTCTAATCTTTTTTCTATTGCACTAGCATCTGAATCATCAGCTCTTCTAATTAATTTAGAACCACATATATCACAAATTCCTTCAACTTTTGATGGATGCAATTTTAAATTATAAGTTGCTTTACATTCTGAATTTGAGCATACTCTTCTATTCATCATTCTTTCAATAATTTCATCTCTAGGAGTTTCTAAATTAATTACCCAATCAACTTTCTCGCCTTTTTTAGCTAAAATTTCATCTAATTTTTTAGCTTGATTTATTGTTCTTGGGAAACCATCTAATATTATTCCTTTTTCATTTTTTAATTCTTCTAATCTTTTTTCAACCATAGATATAGTAACTTCATCTGGAACCAAGCATCCCTTTGAAATATATTTATTAGCCTCTATTCCTAATTCTGTTCCTTTTGATATATTTTCTCTAAATATATCACCTGTTGATAATTGTACCCAGTTATTTTTTTTATTTAAAATTCCTGCTACTGTACCTTTTCCTGTTCCCTGTGCGCCTAACATAATTATTATCATAATTTATAATCCTCCTTTTCGCTATATAATTAATTATATAACTTTTTAAATAACTACATTTTGTAAAATTACAAATGCAAAATTTTAATATTAAACTTTTTCAATTAGTTATTTAAAAAATTATATAAACAGGTTTGAAGTTGGAAGTATTATTTTTTCTTCCAACCTCAATATCTGTATGTTTTTATATCTAACATAAACACTATATTTATAAACTAAATATTATCCTAAAAATCCTTTATAGTGTCTCATTACTAATTGTGATTCTAATTGTTGCACTGTTTCTAATGCTACACCTACTACGATAAGTATTGATGTTCCTCCAAAAGCTAAATCTAAACTTGTAAATCTAACCATCATTGGAAGTATTGCAATTATTGCTAAGAACAATCCTCCAAACCAAGTTAATTTAGAAATTATAGATGATAAATATTGAGTTGTTGGTTTTCCAGCTCTTATTCCTGGAATAAAACCACCGTTTTTCTTAATATTATTTGATACTTCTGCAGGATTAAATGTTGCATATGTATAGAAAAATGTAAATCCAACAATAAGTAATAAATAAATTATAGCATTAGCAATTGAATATCCTAATGGTAAAGATGATGTTACACCTTCTGCTGTTGTTAATGTTGAAGTTGATGTTGCAATTGATAATTTATATAATGTAGCTAAAAATCCTGTTTGACTAGCTATATCATGTTTAAATATTTGAATTATCATTGCTGGGAATGTCATAAATGATGATGCGAAAATTATTGGCATTACACCAGCCATTGCTAATTTCAATGGAATATGTGTATTTTGTGCACCTACCATTTTTCTTCCCACAACTCTTTTTGAATATTGTACTGGAACTCTTCTTTCAGCTTGTTGTACAAATACTACACCTGTTATTAATAGAACTGCTCCTATTATTATACCTAAAGCTGTAATTAAATTTGTTGTGCTGAATGGAGTTGTAACTATTAAATTTTTTAACATAGTAACAGCACTTGGTAAACCTGAAACTATACCAACAAATATTATTATTGATATTCCATTTCCAATTCCTTTGTTAGTTATTTGTTCTCCTAACCACATAAGGAAAGCTGTACCAGCCATGAAAGATAGAACTACTATGGCTCCCGTTAAAAATCTCTCAAATCCTGATTCTGAGAAAGAACCTATAAATATACCATAAGATTTATATGATAAATATAATCCTAGACCTTCTACAAAAGCTAAAAATATTGTAAGAATTTTTGTATATTTATTTATTTTATTTCTTCCTTCTTCTCCACCTTCTTTAGTTAGTCTTTCCAAAGAAGGTATTATCATAGCTAATAATTGTATAACAATTGAAGCTGTGATATATGGTGTTATTGACATAGCAAAAATAGAAAATCTTGAGAAAGCTCCTCCTGAAATTGTATTTATAAGCTGTGTAATTCCACCTTGATTTAAACTTGATAATGCAAATGTATTTACTGTTGGTACTGATATAAAACATCCTAATCTAAATATTACTATTAATAGTAAAGTATATAACACTCTTTTTCTTACATCTGGAGTCTTTAAAGCATTTTTAATGGTGTTGAACAATTAAATCACCTCTGTCTTTCCACCTAAAGCCTCAATTTTTTCTTGTGCAGCTTTAGTAAATCTTTTAGCTTTTACAGCTAATTTTTTCTCTAAGTTTCCTGTAGCAATAACAACTATACCGTCGTTTGCTTTGCTTATTATTCCGTCAGCTATTAAACTTTCGGCAGTTACTTCTTCAGTAGTAGCTTTATTCAACATTGTTAAAGTTACTTCTGTATAGTTTTTAGCATGTATATTTGTAAATCCTCTTTTTGGTAATCTTCTATACAATGGTGTTTGACCACCTTCAAAACCTCTTCTTACTCCGCCTCCTGATCTAGCTTTTTGACCTTTATGTCCTCTTCCTGAAGTTTTTCCTAATCCTGAACCAACTCCACGTCCTACTCTAGTTCTTGTTTTTCCTTCTTGTGCTGGGCTTAATTCGTCTAATTTCATTATGCGGTTACACCTCCTTAATTTTTAATTATATTTAGTATATACTATAACTTTTTATATTTCAACAAAAATTTTATAATATTTCTTCTACTTTTTTACCTCTTTTTGCTGCTACTTTTTCAATTGTTTGCATTGATTTTAAACCTTCAATTGTAGCATATACAACGTTTCTAGGATTGTTTGTTCCTATAACTTTTGTTCTGATGTTTTTGTAACCTGCAAGTTCTAGAACTGGTCTAACACTACCACCAGCAATAACTCCAGTACCTTCTGCAGCTGGTTTTAACATAACCTTTGCACTACCAAAAGTTCCTACAAATTCATGTGGTACAGTTGTGTTAACAACTGGAACTTCAACCAAGTTTTTCTTAGCTTCTTCAATTGCTTTTTTGATAGCATCTGGAACTTCTGAAGCTTTACCATTTCCAACACCTACATGACCATTTTCATCACCAACAACTACTACAGCACTAAATCTAAAAGTTCTACCACCTTTAACAACTTTAGCAACTCTGTTTATAGCAACAACTTTTTCTTTTAATTCTGCCACTGTATTTTCCATTGACTTATTTTTCCCTCCTTTAATATTTTAAGTATGTATTTTTTCTCATATTTATTATAATTAGAATTCTAAACCTGCTTCTCTAGCAGCTTCAGCTAATTCTTTAATTACACCATGATATACATAACCACTTCTATCAAATACTATTGTTTTAATATTTTTTTCTGAAGCTCTTTTTGCTATTAAAGTACCAACTTCTTTAGCAGCTTCTTTATTAGAGTGTTTTGTTTTTACTTCTTTATCTAAAGTAGAAGCACTTACTAATGTATTTCCAGCAACATCATCTATTATTTGAGCAAATAAATTATTGTTACTTCTATATACACATAATCTAGGACATTCTGGTGTTCCACTTATTTTTCTACGAACTCTTATATGTCTTCTTTTTACTTCAGCTTTTCTATCTGTTTTAGAAACCATTTTTTTCTCCTTTCTAACTAATGTAACAGCATTAGTTTTTTATGGTTGGTTTATTATTTTTATATTATTAGTCAAATTTTCTAATACATTAAAAATCTGGGTAAGCAGATTAAAAATTTTATTTTTTACCTGCTTTTCCTTCTTTTCTTCTAATATGCTCTTCAGCATATTTGATACCTTTACCTCTATATACTTCAGGTGGTCTTTTTGTTCTGATAACAGCTGCTGTTTGACCAACAACTTCTTTATCTATACCTTTTACTATAATTTGGTTTGGATTTGGTACTTCAAAAGTAATTCCTTCTGGAGCATCCATTTCAACTGGATGTGAATATCCTAAATTCATTACTAATTTTTTACCTTTTAATTGTGCTCTATATCCAACACCATTAACTTCTAATGTTCTAGTGTATTGATGTAATACACCTTCAATCATGTTGTTAATTAGTGTTCTTGTTAATCCATGTAAACTTCTATTAAATGCTTCATCATCTGGTCTTTTTACTGTAATTTCATTACCTTCAATAGAAACAGCCATGTTTTTATGTAATTCTTTTTCTAAAGTTCCTTTAGGTCCTTTTACAGTAATATGATTACCATTTAATGTAACTTCAACACCTTCTGGGACTGTTATAGGTTTATTTCCTATTCTTGACATTTTTGTTATTCCTCCTTCTTTCAAATATTTAGTAGCTTATATTTTTTAGTTATATAGTAAAGATCTATTACCATACATATGCTAATACTTCTCCACCTAAACCTTCATTTCTAGCTTCTTTATCTGTTTTGATTCCTTTTGATGTAGAGATTAATGCTATTCCTAAACCATTTAATACTTGTGGTAATTCATCTTTAGATGCATATACTCTTAAACCTGGTTTACTAATTCTTTTTAATCCATCAATTACTCTACTACCTTTTTCATCATATTTTAAAGTTATTCTTATAATCCCTTGATTGTTTTCACTTTTAATTTCTTCTAATGCTTTTATATATCCTTCATTTAATAATATATTAGCTATAGCTAATTTCATATTTGAAGAAGGAATATCTACTGTTTTATGTTTTGAACTATTTGCATTTCTTATTCTTGTTAGCATATCTGCTATTGGATCAGTAGTTATCAATTTCTATACCTCCTTTTTTTCTAAAAGTATTTATATTAAACTCATTACTTTAATACAATATTTTCTTTTATAATAATTTATTATTTTTTAATATAGCCTACCAACTTGCTTTTTTAACACCTGGAATTTCACCTTTATGTGCTAATTCTCTGAAGCATACACGGCAAATTCCAAATTTTCTAATATAAGCATGTGGACGTCCACAGATTTTACATCTATTGTATTCACGTGTGCTATATTTTTGTTCTTTTTGTTGTTTTACTTTTAAAGATTTCTTAGCCATGAATTTCTCCTTTCTTCTTAACTAACCCTTTAAATTAATTTTTGAATGGCATTCCTAATAATGTTAATAACTCTTTAGCTTCTTCATCTGTTTCAGCTGTAGTTACAAATATTATATCCATACCTCTAATTTTATCAATTTTATCATATTCAATTTCAGGGAATATTAATTGTTCTTTAACACCCATTGAATAGTTTCCTCTTCCGTCAAAAGAATTAGCAGAAACACCTCTGAAATCTCTTACTCTTGGAAGTGCAACATTGAATAGTTTGTATGCAAAATCATACATTTTACCTTTTCTTAAAGTAACTTTACATCCAATATTAACTCCTGCTCTTAATTTGAATGCAGCTATAGCTTTTTTAGATTTTGTTATAATTGGTTTTTGTCCTGTAATTATAGCTAAATCGTTTACTGCATTTTCTAATGATTTAGGATTTTCTTTTGTATCTCCTAAACCTATATTAATAACTATTTTATCTAATTTTGGAACCTGCATTACTGATGTATAATTAAATTTTTTCATCATTGCTGGTATAACTTCTTTTTCATATTGTTCTCTTAATTTTTCCATAAGTCTTCAATAGACCTCCTTTCTTATTTTATTTTATTTTTGTACCACATTTTTTACATACACGAATTTTATTTTCTTTGTCCATTTCAAAACCTATTCTAGTAGCTTTACCACATTTTGGACATACAACATTTACTTTACTTGAGTGAATTGGGCATTCTACAGAAATAATTCCACCTTCTTCACCTTGTCTTCTAGGTTTAACATGTTTTTTTCTGATATTTATACCTTTTACAACTATTTTTTCTGTTTTTGGTATAATCTCTAAAACTTCACCAGTTTTAGCTTTATCATTTCCTGATAAAACTTTAACTGTATCACCTTTTTTTACTTTTAACATTATTTTTTCACCTCTTTGTTCCAAGATTTAATTTTATATTTTCATAAAAACATTGCTATATTAATTTTTAAGATTAAAGAACTTCTGGAGCTAATGATAATATCTTCATATAATTCTTTTCTCTTAATTCTCTTGCTATAGGCCCAAATATACGAGTTCCTTTTGGAGTACCATCTTCTTTTATTATAACAGCAGCATTTTCATCAAATCTTATATAAGAACCATCTGCTCTTCTTGTAGGTTTTTTAGTTCTAACTACAACAGCTTTAACTACATCACCTTTTTTAACAACGCCACCAGGTGTAGCTGTTTTAACAGAAGCAACTATTACATCTCCAACTTTTGCATATCTTCTATAAGAACCACCTAAACATCTAATAACCATTATTTCTTTAGCACCTGTGTTATCAGCTACTTTTAATATTGATTGTTGTTGTACCATTTAGTAATTCCCTCCTTTTAATTACGATTTTAGTTTTTATATTTTATTACATATTGAAAAATCTTATTTTATAATTGCCTTTTCAACAATTTCAACTACTCTCCATCTTTTATCTTTAGATAGAGGTCTTGTTTCCATAACTTTTACTTTGTCACCAACTTGGCATTCATTGTTTTCGTCATGAGCTTTTAGTTTGTAAGTTTTCTTTTGGATTTTGCTGTATAATTTGTGTTTTTCATTTGTTTCAACAGCTACAACAACAGTTTTATCCATTTTATCAGAAACAACTGTACCAACCATTACTTTACGAAGATTTCTTTCTTCCATGTTACAATCTCCTTTCTAAAAATTGTTTACATGATATCGTATTTATTTACAATACCTTTACATTATATTAATATATAATAATTTTCAATTAGTTATTTTCAGCTATTTCTCTACTTCTTAATTCTGTTTTTACTCTAGCTATATCTCTTCTAACTTCTCTAATTTTCATAGGATTATCTAAACCATTTGTTTTTGATGAAAATCTTAATTTGAATAATTCTGATTTTAATTCTCCTAATTCTTTTTCTAGATCAGATGAAGACATTTCTCTTATTTTATTTATTTTCATCATTATCACCACCTAATTCAGATTCCTTTTTTACAAATTTAGTTTTTACAGATAATTTGTTTGCAGCTAATCTTAAAGCTTCTCTTGCTGTTTCTTCTGGAACCCCAGCAATTTCAAACATTACTCTACCTGGTTTAACTACTGCTACCCAATATTCTACTGCACCTTTACCTTTACCCATACGAGTTTCAGCTGGTTTTTTAGTAATTGGTTTGTCTGGGAAAATTTTGATCCAAACTTTTCCACCTCTTTTAATATAACGAGTCATAGCAACACGGGCTGCTTCTATTTGATTAGAAGTAATTAACCCTGCTTCTACTGCTTGAATACCATATTCACCGTCAGTAACTCTATTTCCTCTTGTTGCTTTTCCTCTCATTCTACCTTTTTGCATTTTTCTATATTTTGTTCTTTTTGGCATTAATGGCATTATTTTTCTCCTCCTTCCATTGTTGCTTTTTTAGCT
>UMJX01012136.1_pt1 | contig 38654 bp, 22 predicted proteins | sample 1966131 | NCBI WGS metagenome assembly UMJX01 (sample SAMEA4836162, study PRJEB28245) | human gut metagenome | biome: gut microbiome; material: fecal sample | place: Denmark | collected 2008 | reverse complement strand
ATTGGATAAAAGTCAATATTTTTTTGCTTTTTGTTGCACTCTAAATGAATTTTTCGGCATTAATTTTTATATAAATACAATTTTTATCTTTTCTTTAAAGTATTACAGTTGTTTTTCTGTAAAAAATGAGCTAGGTATTTGCAGTTCACCTAACCCATTTATTTATTTTACATTATCAAAGACTTAACATCTGTCCCAAATGGACATTTTTGTCCATTAATTAACGTCCCCATTTTTCATTTTCCTTTTTCTTTCCAACTATAAAACTTACAACCAAAGCAATTACTGCTATTCCTAAAATACCAGCTATAATATATATAGCATATGTTTCACCTGTTTGTGGTGGTTTTACTTCTTCCGTAATAATTTCCTTTGGTGGTTCTGTATCTTGTTTTCCAGTTGCAGTAAAATCAAATTTTACTACACACTCTTTTTCTTGAAATTCATTTCCGGTTTCTTTTGGTAGATATGTAATGATTTTATATGATTGTTTTTTACCTTTTTCTAAAGATAAGTTTACACTTTTTAAATCACTACATTTTCCCTCAAATACTTTTTCATCTTCGTTTTGTGTATCATTATTTGTTAATTTTATAATTTTGATATCTAAGATCTTTGCTACTTCTATTCCATTTTCTATTGTTGCTTTAAAACTAACATCTACCTTTTTGGTGCCTACATTTGCAATTGTTAATGTTGTTTCTTCTGATTCTCCTGGTAATAAATTTGTTATATTCCATGTCATATTTGGAGTATTTGATGTCATTTTTATTGTTTTACCATTACAGTTTACATCTAAATTGTAATTTGCTGCATATGCTGAATTTGCTGAATTTGCTGTTATAAGTGCTATTATTGCTGTTAATAATGCAATTATTACGAACTTTGAAACTATACTTTTTCTATTCATTGTTCTTCCTCCTACACTTTTGTTTATTTTTATTCTTGAACACGTTCTACTTCTGTTGGTAAATCATCAATTTGGAATATCTCTTTCCACATATTGTTAGTAACTTGTGCATATTCTAACATAACTCTTACATCTGTTCTTATTTTGTTTGATTTTATTTGAGATGGAATTTCTACAATTTGCCAATCTATATTCAAAGGTGTAGTTTCAGCATGTCCTTTTAATATTTTTGTATAATACCAATAATCACCTTGTTTTACCCAATCATCTGAATTCATTGCTACAACTATATCATCTTGATTTACAGGTGCTGTTATCCATTCTCCTTCGCCCTCATTTTCACCTGGTACATAATATTCAACAACAGGTATACATCTTATACGAACATATGCATCTTGATCTTCTGTTGAAGCTCCTTTTACAACTTTAGTATATCTTTTTAAACCAAACTCATCATACTTTTCTGGAGGATTTTCTGGATCTATCTCACCAATTTCTGGCCAATCCTCTTTTAAAACTACATTTATTTTTCCAATTTTTACACCTGTTTCATTATTTTTTACATCTGAAAACAATGAATAACCTATTGGAATAAGTACTATTAGCAATAAAAATAAAATTGCTATTATTAAAATTTTTTTGTTTTTAAAACCGTTTTTTGATAAAACTTCCTTTTCATTTTCCATTTTCATATTCTCCCTTCTCTTTTGTTTATTTCTTAGTCTTGTAGTATTGGTAATAATTTTCCTTTTTGTATACATTTTATGATTTAATACTATTTGTCTAATGTTTTAATACTATTAAGTGAATTATATTCATAACAGCTAAATTTTTTTAATAATGGCTAAATTAATCTCTTATTAGTCAAATTATTGTCGTGCAATTAATTTACTTTATTATAACTTACCATCAATTTTTATGCAAGAGTTTTTTAGTTTTTGCATAAAACATTTGTGTAGGTTAGTTAAACATTGGTAATTTATAAGTAGTAATATCATAAATTTCAATTCAAAACTTAAATTTTAATTCTGTTAGTATATAATTTTGTAAATAAATCTGTCCCAAGTAAGACAAAAATGTCCAATAATAAACGTCCCCAATTACCCCCACAATTACTCTCGCTTTGAATCTTTATAATCTATATAGTCTCCAATTAAAACTTTCAAAACTGCTACAACTGGCACGGCAAGGAACATTCCTAATACGCCAAAATATGCTCCACCTACTGTGACTGCAAAAACAACTAGTAGTGGGCTTATTTTCAAAGATTCACCTACTATTTTTGGATTAATTATGTTTGCATCAATTTGTTGTAAAATAGTTGTTATAATAACCATCCAAATAGCTTGTGAAAATCCTCCTGTAATAAATGTAATTATAGTAGCAACTATAATTGCAATAATTGCTCCAAAATATGGTATCATATTAAATAATCCTATCATTATACCTAATAATACTGCATATTTAACTCCTAATAGGCTCATTGCAATTGATGTTAATATTCCTACTACTATGGCATCTACTAATTGGCTAGCTAAAAATTTTAAAAATATTTCATTTGTTCTATTAAAATAAATTCCTATTTTATTACAAGTTTCCTTTTCAAAAATTGCTCCTGATAATCTTTTAGCAAACTTGATTATTTCAGTTCTTTCTAGCAATATATATGCTGAGACTATTAATGAAACAAAGAAATTGAATATTCCTGTTGCTATACTTAAAGCTCCTTGAGCATATTTTGTTATTTGCTGAATATTAATATATTCGGCAATATTTATTTCACCTAATTTTTTTATGTTATTTGTAATAATCTCATTTTTAATAAGTGCATCATCTGGTAGATTATTTATTTTGTCCATTATTGTATTGTAATAACCTTGGAAGTTATTTACAAAATCTACTATGCTTGAAGATACTATTGGCACTACATATGTTATTGTTATTGCTATTATTAAAATTGCTAATATGTATACTATTATTACTGATAGTCCTCTTGCTCTATTACTAATTATTTTTACTTTTTTTGCTTTTTTAAATAATGTTTCTAATTTTCTTGCTGGTATATATAATATGTATGCAATTATTATTCCTACTATAAATGGCATTATTATATTTAAAAAATTTGATATCCAATTGCGTATTTCTGTAATATTATCTAATGTTTTATACACTATTATAAGTGCTAGCACAAATGTAAACCAATATAACCATTTTGTGAATTTTCTTTCTTTCATGTCTTTTCCTTTCCTTTTTATTTTTAATTATTTTTAATTATTTTCAACTATTTTCTATTTTTTACTTTTTCAATTTTTTCTATTTTTCTATTTTTAATTTTTTCTATTTTTCTATTTTTAATTTTTTCGTTTTTTCGCATTGTCGACTTTCTGAAAAAATACATTATAACAATCTATTATCAAAAAAGTCATAAAAAAGAAGTGGCAAAAGATTTCTTAATAAATTTCATCCCTCTTGGCAAAAAATTTATTAAGCAATTTCATCCCTCTTGGCAAAGAAATTTACTAAAAAGCTATGTACCCATTTGCAACATCTTTGCAAAAAAGTTGCCAGAAAGGAACGTCCTTTTTGGCAACTTTTTTGACCTTTATTAAGGCACATAAATATAACATTCAAGATTTCTTCTACCAAAATTAATACATTCATTATAAGTTGACATATAAACATCTAATTTATTGTTTGATATAGCTCCACCTCTATCTTGAACTACGAACCATCCACCATTTGGCTTGTTAGCGAAATATGGAATGTATATTATAGTTCCCATTGGGTAACCCTTACCAGCAGCTACTGTACACCATGCTGATGCACGTGCACCAGATGCTGTTATACCATAGCCCGATGAGTTTGCTGATTTACCACATGTTGACGCTGTATATGCTGATGCATTTAATGTTTTTACAACAGGTGTCATACCTTGTGCTTTTGCTGCTAATGCATTTCCATTTGCACTTGCTGTTTGTGCTACAGCTTCTAGTGTCTCTCTGTCTACTGAAGATCTTGATGATACTTCATTATTTCTAATTTCAACTAATTTATTTACTGGTTGTTTTGTTATATTTGTAGAAATCTCTGTTCTTGATACTTCAATATCATTTTGGTATTTTATTTTATATGTTGTTTCTTTAATTCCATCTATTCCTCTTCTTTTTATTACTTCTTTCTTATCTCCATCACCTGTAGATAAGTCATTAGTTTCTGTTTCAAAAGGAATAGCAGTTTGTTCAACAACTATTTTTTCAACTATATTATTATAGTTTTCTTCTAGCAATTTTTCAACTGTAACTTCGTTTGAAGTTTCTACAGTTTCAGTAACTTTAACTGTTTGCTCATTTTCTGTAGTAATTCTTATTGTCTTATTATCTGATATATTACTTTCTGGATTTGGTATTACATTTTCCTCTGGTAATAAGATAATGTGATTTTCGTCTAATATATCGGAAACTTTTTCTTTTGTAGTTAAAACATTCATTTCATATCCGTCTGAAAGAATTATTTTAACGCTTTTAACTTTTGAATTTACGGCCATAACACTAATACCCATTACGAATAAAAGTATTATACTTACGGATATAACCTTTTTCAAGGATATCGAAGCCTTATCATCTTTTTTCATAAGAAATTTGTCCCTCCTTTTCTTAAGACATTTTCAATTATAACATTTTTGTTACAATATGTCAAATTTTAGTTTTTGTTTTATGTTTACTTGATAACTGTAATTCAACTGTCCCTAATGTTTTTTCTATTTTAAAATAGCCTGAATAATTATTAATTATTTAGACTATTTTTCTCTATATATTATATGCTTGTCTTATTAGGAATATTACAATTTCTTTACAAAAATTATGCTTTTTTTATCTACTTTCATGTTCATGTTTTCTCTGCATGTTTTTTAATGTTTCTGTCAAAACTTTAGCCACATTATTCATTGTTAGTGAATCATAATAATATTCATCTAAAATTTCTTCTGATTCTAATACTATTTCTCGTTTTTCTTCTCCTTCTATTTCTTCATTATTATATATTACTTTATATGAAGAAAAAAATTCTTCTAGTATTTCTTCATCCCTTAATTTGTTATGCTCTTCTTCATCTTGTAGTTCTGGATTATCATTGTCCTCTTCATACTCATCATCTTTCTGTTCAATATCCCACTCATTACTATCTTGTTCACTTTCTAAATTATCCTCATATTCACTATCTTCTTGAGCATAGTCATATTCGCTATCCTCTTGATCATAGTCATATTCACTATTTCCTTGAGCATAGTCATATTCACCATTTTCTTGTTCATCATCATATTCACTCTCTTGTTGAGCATAATTCAATTCATTATCTACTTCTCCATAGTCCCATCCATCATATTCTTTGGCATCAACTTCTTCATATTCCCTATATACATATGGTTTATTGTTGATTGTTTCATTCATATATTTAATAATTTCATCTTTAGTTTTATTATCTAAATCCTTATTTGTACATATCATAATATCATTTTGTGTTTTTTCAACCGCTCTCATTAGCTCTAACTCATTGTTTTTTTCAGCATACATACAATAATATCTATCTGAGCCATAATTCATTAGTATTTGTTGAATTGTTGTATTTTTATTTAAATGACTTTTTACAAATATATATACTTTTCCTGAAATGCTATCTTTAAAATAAAAATTATCTTGTTCTAATTTTGCTGTTAAATTTATATTTCTTTTTTTATCGAACATTTTAAATATCTTTTTATCTTCATCATATGTATATAGTGAGTTTTCTCCGCTTTCTAATAACTCTATGATTTGGTCAACCTTTTTTACGAATTCTTCTCCCATTTTATACCATCCCTTTCTTATATGAACTTTACATGTATTAACTAAACATATATTAAATCTGCATATATTGACTTGCATATGTTAACTTTTCATATTTTAGCTTTTCATATTTTAATTTTTCATGTTTCGACTTTTCATGTTTCGGCTTTTCATGTTTCGATTTTTCATGTTTTGGCTTTTATATTTTAACTTTTTATATATCAAAATTTTGTATTTTAACTTTGCAATTTTAAACTCTGCAATTATTTTATTTCAAAAACTTTTCTTGCATTTTCATATGTTTGTTTGGCAATCTTCTCTAATTCTATACCTTTATACTCTGCAATTTTTTCAGCTATATATTTAACATTCCTTGAATCATTTCTAGTACCCCTTTTAGGCTCTGGGGCCAAATATGGACTATCTGTTTCTATTAACATTTTTTCTAAGGGGACTTCTTTTACCACTTGATTAGCATTCTTTGAATTTTTAAATGTAACCGGTCCTGCAAAAGATATGTAAAATCCAAGTTTTAATGCTTCTTTTACTAATTCTATATTAAGTGGACAACAATGAAAAACTCCTGGTTTTATTGGCTTTTCGACATTTTTCAAAATATCTAATGTATCCATAACAGCATCTCTTGTGTGTATAACTATTGGTAAATTCATTTTATTAGCCAATTTTATTTGCTGTATAAAAGCCTGTTTTTGAAAATCTTTATTTTCGGTATTCCAATAATAATCTAAACCAATTTCACCTATTGCAACTACCTTTTTATTAATTGCAATTACCTCCAATTGTTTTAATTGATTATTTAAGGCTTCCATACTCTGATTTTCAGGTATATCATTTGGAGATATACCACATGTTGCATATATAAAATTATATTTTTCTGCAAGTTCAATTGCCTTAATTGATGATTCTAAACTATAACCTGCCGTAACAAATTTCGTAACACCAGACTCATAAACATCCCTAATTATACAATCTCTATCATCATTAAATTTTTCGTCATCATAATGTGCATGACTATCAAATAGTTCCATATATGCTCCTTTCTAGAAATTATTAGTTACTATTACAACACTAGCAACTGCCATATTTTTAACATGTGAAATACTTATATCTATGCTTATTATTTCCTCTAAATTACTAATTTTTGAATTGTTATTTACATTTACCAAGGGTCTTCCTCTTTTATCATTAATAACTTCAATATCTTTCCAATCAACATCAAATTTTCCATCTAACATCCAAGATATTGCTTTAAACACAGCCTCTTTAGCAGCAAACCTACCGGCATAAGATTCATATCTTTGAATTTTCTTTCCTTCACAATATTCAATTTCACTTTCCGTATACACCTTATTAAGGAATTTTTCTCCATATTTTTCTATGTTTTTCCTTACTCTATCAACTTCTATAATATCGATTCCCGTACTAATTCTCATACCTAACCTACCTTTGCCTAAAATTATACCACATATTTCCTGATTTTTCTACCCCTCCACTAAATTCACAGAATTTAACATAAGAAATAATAATAGGCATAGTAAAAAATTAGGTTTATCCCAAAATTTACTATGCCATTATCATTTCTTACTTAACAGTAACATTTAGTACATCAAAAATCATTTCACAAAACCAAATTTCCTCTTTCACATAACAATCACAAAATTACCCAAATTATCAAACTCCACCACCCTCCATCGGAGAAAGAAATTTGTTACTTTTGAAAAAATAAACCTCCGACCTGAGCCCCAAAACATTTAACCCAACTCATTATCGTAACAAGTCCAATAAACCAAGTACGCACCACACCGCGTTTGAAGGAGTTTATTTTTTCAAAAGTAACAAATTTTTTCTCTCGGTGCTACCCCCGCCAAAAAATAAAAAGCCTCTAACAAATAATTTACCAAAAATCCCACTTTCTTCTGCCAATCTCAACAAAAAAATCACCAGAAAGCTCAACCTTCCTAGTGATTTATAACTATTTCTTATTCTCTCGCATCAGTAAAATAATTAGCATTTGCATCCGCACTACTATGCCATTTACCTACAAATTCGATTCTATTATTATTGTTCAACTCATAACTAGGCTCAACAACAACTTTCCCATATTGATCTATCGCTCCCCATTTTCCATCTTTCTTTACAGCAATATATCCATAATCATTTTGTTCAGTAGCCTCATCATAAACTGCCTCAACAATAACTTTTCCATCTCTATTAACTAAACCATATTTTCCATTTACCTTTGTAACAAACAAAGTGTTTGTAGAATACACTTCTTTATTTGTTTTCTCTTCTAACTTATAATTATAATATTTAACTTCACCTTGAACATTAACACTTATAAAACCATTCAAAATTGTTTCTTCTCCTGCTGTTAATTTCACTGCAAAATTTCTTGTCATATAATCATAAGTATTATCTTCTTTTTTAGCCTTCAAATAATCTGTTGTTCTATTATAATTTATGTCTGCATATTTAAACTCAACTATAATTTCATTATTTGTATCTATTACTCCGAATTTTCCGTCTTTTTTTGCTATATATTTATCTTCAAACATATATGCTAAATACTCATAGTCTGAAGGAATTTTTAAATCTGTTTGTATATTTAAAACTCCGTATTTTCCGTTATTATTAACTATTACATTTCCATTATTCATAGATACTGCATTATCAACTTTTCCTTCTAAATATGCTGTTCCATCTTCTAAAAGAACTTTCCATTTTCCATCTAATTTAGCAATATACATGTTATTGTCAGCTATATGTTTAATATCTTCAAATTTACATTCTAAACCTATTTGCCCATCTGATTTTATAATTCCAAATTTTCCTTCTGAATTTTTAACTATATAACCGTTTTTATAATCTTCTGTAACTGCTGAAATACTTGCATATTCTACTGGTACTATTATTGAACCATCTGTATTTACTAAACCTAATTTACCATCTTTTTTTATAATTATACTATTTTTTATTCCTCTTAATGTTGTTATACTATCATATTCACATTGTAAAATTTCTTTGCCATCTAAATTAATTAGACCAAATTTGCCATTTTTTTGAACTTTTAACACATTATCTTCATACCATAGATTATTGTTTTTATCAAGATTTTGTATAGTTGCAACATTTTCATAATCTGTAAATATATCTTGATTTTTATCATTTATTGCTTTTGTTTTATATGTTCCATCTACATAATTTACATCATAAGTACAAATAAATACTGGTTTTTGTTTGTTTGGAATGGCTATCATTTCACTATATGCAGGTTGTACTACTTCTTCACCACTTGAATTTATAACTCCCCAATTTCCATTTGTAAATAATGCCATATAATTTAACTCAACATTTTTTGTTGCCATTGTTTGTTTATCTGCTTTCAATATTTGGTTTATACCAAATACAAATAATATAATAATCGCAATTACAACTATGACAGCAACAACTTTTTTTACATTAAGTTTTCTTTCTCCATTATATCTTCTACCTTTACCCATATATCTCTTTGACCTCCAACTTTCATTTTAGTTGTTTCTACTATATCATCTTTCTAACAAAATTACAACCACTCGCAAAAATATTTTGTAAGTGGTTGTATATTATATTTAGCTTTTTAAATTTAAAATTCTATTTCCAATCCATACAATTTAACTGCATTATCTAAATTATCTTGTGTTGTACCTTCCTTCCAATTGTAATCTTTTAACACACGAATTGAACCCAATAAGATTTTTTTTGCACTTAATCCATCATCATAAAATTTGTTAAATACAACTTCTTGTGTTTTTGAAGAATTAGGTTTTACAAAGAAATTTGCGATTGTCATATTAGTTGGTTTTCTTGTTTGTTCACCTAAATCTAACACAATTTCATTATTTTGTGTATTATCTGAGATAACTACAAAGTTGTCTGTTTTATTTGTAACTTTTATTGTATATGTTTCTGTTTCATAATCTACAGATTTATTTAAAACTTCTACAATTATATTGTCATCTTCAATTTTAACATTAGGATTTTCATCACCTATATACTCTGCAATTGATAATTTAAAATTACCGTTTTCTTCTATTAGCACAATTTTTTCTTCATAATAATAATATCCATCTGTTGTTCCATTTGCTAATATATCATCTAAAATTCGTATATTATATATATATTTATTGTCTACAATTGAATAATTTTGTATATTGTAAATTTTCTTTTTTCCTTGAAATATTTCATCTATATATCCTTTAAATTGCTCTAGTGTTGGATAATTTTTCTTTTTGCAATCTGTTGTAATTAAATCATATGCTTTTTCATATTCTCCATTATTACAATAATTAAAATATGTATCTACTAGGTTTTCAATAGGTTTTTGATATTTTTCAGGCGTTTCTTTTTCATCATCTAAAACAGATATATGTGGTGTATATGTTGTAGAAGGTTGTTCCATTTTTGGTGGTTGATTTTTTAATATCATATTAATTATAATTACAATTAACCATATAATTATAAATATAAATATTGCTTTTTTATTACGTTTATAAAAGTTAATTGTTTTCAGTCTTAATTTTGACCAATATTCCATTTGTATAGCCTCCTATATCATTTAAAATGAATTTACAAAATATTTACATACTATATAATAATTTGCAAAATCTTTGTATAATCCCCTATATAACCTGAAATGAAATTACAAAGTCATTGTAATTATTTTCTTTTACAACTATTCTTTGTATTTTTTCATCATCTTTTGAACCTAATATATCTAATATTTTTAATCTTAAAACATAAATTGAACCTTGTCTTGTTATATCATCATATTCTAATGCCCAGTTTTTTGGATATGTTTTTTCAATGTATTCTTCATATTCTTCTATTGTAGGAAAATATTTTTCTTTGAATTCTGAATATAATAATTTATATGCTTCATCATATTCTTTTTTCTCTATATGTTTGAAATACACTCCACAGTAGTATTCCATACGGTCTCTTTCGCCTAATGTTGATAGTTTTTTTATTATTTCTTCGTTTGTTTTTGGTACTTCTACTGTTTGATTGTTTTGTTTACTTTCTGATACAACTGTTGTTTGTTGTGTCGAATTTTTCGCTTGTTGTTCTTGTTTTTTGGGTATTAGTATCTTTTTTACATACAGTGTTAAACTAATTACTATTAAAATCAAAATAATAAATATTAATACTGTATCTGATATTTGTAATTTTCTTTTTTTTATAGACATATAGCAATCTACTCCTCTATTATTGGAATGAAACTTATATATACACCATTATCCTTTTTCTTAATTTTAATTGATACTGTAAACTCAATTTTATCATTACTTTCAGTATAAAATATTACTTTAAATTTTGCAAAATTATCTTTTTCTGTATACTCAGATATATCTATTTGAGCATGAGTTATTTTTACACTATCATTACAATGCTTTTTCAAGCATTTAACTAATTTGTTAAATGTTTCAAAATCATTAATTCCTAAATTTGAGTTTATTTCATTTTGATTTTTGGTATAATATGTTTTTAAATCTTTGTCATTACAATCTTTTACATTTTTATATAGTTTAGGTAAATATCCTCTAGCAATTGTTTGTAACTTATTTTGAAAATTATCTAAATTTACCTCTCCATTATATGTTCTATACAATTGAACATAGTTTTCTACATAAAATTTATCTTGTATCCCTTCTTCATTAATAACAATATTCATACCTTCTTTTTTGTTACTTCCATATTTCAATAATAGAAATATCAAGAATATTAAACATAAAATAATTAATATTAATACAAATTTAATTTTTTTCATTTTATATTAAATTCCTTCCAAAATTTTTTTCAACCTTCTTGTCATTTCTTCTGAAACACTAACACCCCATCCTGCATTACAATATGTTGGTGCTATTTCAGATATTGTGTATTTTCCTGCTTTAATATAATGTGAACTATTTGCAATATAATTTCCAAAGTCTAGTATTGCTTGTTCAAAACTATCATATGCCATCCAGTTACTTCCTGCTGAATTTGTCCAGCTAAATCTATCACTACTTATAGAACCACTCCAACCTTGTATACTAAACATATTATATGGATAACCATTTCCGCCTCCAACTAATATTCCATTTGTTCCTGCTGATGATTCTATTATACATACTGATGCTGCAAAAACTGCATTAACATTATATTCTTGTTGCATTCTCATAAAAGCTTCTGCATTATCACAAATTACTTTATGCTCACTAAATATTGATTTAAATACCTCTACATCTGTTACAACATTTTCATATGTATCTAGTGTATTAACATTGTAATCATTTTCCAATTGAACTGTTGTATCTAATGATACTCCTGGTGCCATATAATCTTGAACATTAGGTATAAATCCGCCTAAATTGTTTTTTAATATAACTTGAATTTTTTCTGTACCTGTATATGCAATTTTTGTTCCCATTTTTACAATATTTTTTCCTTCTATTGCTTCTTGAATAGTCATTTCTACTTCTGCTGTTTCATCTTCATTTAATACAGTTATTACATCTGAATTACTTACTTTAATACCACCACTTATTATTATAGTATATCTATCTAATGCACCAATTTCAGGTTGTGATACACCATCAAACTCTAATGTTATACTATTATCTGTACATTCTATTATTCTACAATTTCCTGGTGCAACTATTTCTAGGTCTTCTGTAAATCCTTTTTCTGTAATTTCCTCTGTTTCCTTATCAATTTCTTGTGGATAGATTATTGCCCCATATAATAATGCATCTTCTGTTTTATTTTGTTGCCAATTTTCTGGATTTTCTGGCATATATTCTGGTATAAACCATGTTAATACATTTGTAGATAATTGTTCAAATTCTGCTTTTGTGTAATATCCTAATTCTATTAAGAATTCTTTTAAATCTCTATATATTAGTTGCGCATCTTCTGTTTTCATTCCTTCTAATATAGAAAATGCTGTTAATGATGTAACATCTCCACCATTTACTGTATTATCAAAACTTATTTCTTTTCTTACTGTAACAACTCCCATAAAATCTAGCAAACTATTAATTCTTTTTGTAGATTCTTTTGTTTCCTCAAATGTGTGATCTGCTGGTGATAGATATTTCAATTGTTTGTCAATATATATTAAATATCTATTTACATTCTCTCCTGTTGATGCAGATACTGATGCCTCTTTTAATCCTGCTTTCCAACCGTTTTCTTCTTTATATGTATCTCCTAAATCTTCATTTTCTCTTTTTTCAGCTCTTTTAACTTCCCATGTTCCACTTTGAGCATCACTAATTTCTTTATCTGTTAATGTTACCTTTGAAAATGCAATTATTCTTCCACCTTTTACTAAAACTTGTGCTGCTTCTCCATTTGATAATTTTTCTATTTCTTTAGCATAATATATTGATTTAGAAGTATCTGGTGTGCCATCAAATGTATAATATCTTCCTTGTGTAAATATTTTCTTAGAAGCTCTATATCCATCACCTAATTTGTAATCTATATCGTTTCCATCTAAGTCTGTTACTTTATCTCCTATCTCAGGGTTTTCTGCCATTTTACCATCTACTGTAATTATATCGCCTTTTACCACATAAGGTTGTACATTTTGATTATATTTTGTTCCAGTTAATACTGCTGTTACTTTTACATCTTCACTATCTATAGGATAATCTACATTAATTTCATCTGTTGTTTTTTGATATGAACTATATGTCCCTTCTTCAAATACAACATCTTTATACCAATGTTTTATTACATTTTTAATTCTTGGAAATACAAATTCCACTGTATCTTGTTGTTCAGATAATAATGTGTATATTTTATTAATGTCTTCAATATTTAATTGAATATCATCATATCCAACTGCTTTAAAAATGTTGTCTACTATTAATTGTATACGTTCTGTTTCTTTATCTAAAATTTCAAAACAATCTTCTATATCTTTTTGTATTTCTAGTAATTTTTTAGTAATTTCATCATCTGTTTTACTATCTATTCCTTCATCACAAAAATCTATCCATTTTTGTGTAATATATAAATGTGTCTCACCATCCATAGATAACCCTTGTATTTGTCCTTGTGATATATCATATTCTGTAAATTTTACATCAGATATATATTCTATTCCATTACCATATAAATATGCATCTAATTGGCTTAATGCACTTGTCATTGCTAACTGAACATTTTTATTTTTTAACTCATTTTGATGTTGTCCTGTTATGTAATATCCAAATCCGTGTATAATACTTGTTTGAAGAACGTTTCCATCTCCTTCATAATTAGAATGTTCACTTGTATTAGATATATTTAATATGTAATCTGAATCATTCTCATAACGTATGAAACGTCCATCATTATTTGTTTCGTCTATTAATTCATCTGTTTTTAAATAATCTGGATAATTTACATTGTATTGACCATTATTTACAGATGCAGTTCCTATATAAGTTGGCCATTTAACAGCACCAAAACTATTATCATACTTACTTGTACATATTTTTCTAACTACTCCAAATCTTTCTGAACCTAATAATGCTGTTTTTAATTCTTTTGTACTTTGTGCTGGTATTTCTGTTTCTATTCCTAGAGAAAAATCATTTCTTAACTTAGTTATAAGTCCATATAAACTATTTATGCTCATTTTTTGTTTAACTGTTTCTATTTCTTCTTCTGGAATATTTACACTGCAATCTTGTTTATTTATATATTTATCAATAAAGTCTTTTCCTAAATCTTGTTCAGCACCTAATTTCCCTCTTTTTATAGGAAGTTCTTTATCTTTATATGTAATTTTATAATCTATGTTGTAATCTTCATCTTTTTCCAATAATACATTAACTTCTGTTTGTAAATTTTTATTTTCTATTAATTCTTCTGTTAAATCCGGTGACATTGTTGCTATATGTAATGCTAGTAAGAATTCTAAAGGCATACCATATCTGCCTGTCCAACCTTCCAAATTATATTTAAATTTATTGCTAGTTAATTTAGACCAGTCTTTTGATGTTATTTCCATTGTTTTTTCTTCTCTGTTTACTGAAATTGTTGAATCGTTTAAACCAAGTACTTTAGCTCTTATCATTCCTGTTAAATTATAATCATCATCACTAAAAAATTCTTTTATATTTTTAAATATATTTCCTAATTTTGCATCATCATGGATTAAATATGTTCTTTCATTTGATACTATATATTTGAATATTAAATCTTCTGTTATAGTCTTTTCTTTAAGTTTGTCTTGGTAATCTTTTGCTCCGAAAAAGCCATCAGAGTCATAGTATTCTGGCATTATCCCTGTATCATAATCTACTTCACCTGTTTCTTCGCCTGTTTTTTCATCTGTAATTCTTCTATAAAATGGTGCAAAACCAAAACCTACTGGGTCTATTCCCATGTCATCAAGATATTTTAACACTGCTTTTTGTGCTGTTTTATCTTGATCTGAAGCTAATTTCTCCAAAAAGTAATCACTACCAAATAAAGATGTATTTACCCAATCTATTGCTTCTGCAACTTTTGCCATAATTCCTTCTTTTACTAAACCAGGCATTGTAATTATAAATGAGACAATTCCTATTAACATAAATATAATAACTGCTATTGATATTACTGATGAAAAAATTCCCATACCTACTGGTTTAAATAATGTTGTTGCCATTTTATCTTTTGCTTTTTTAGCCGCATTCCTAGCATGTTTTTTTGCTTTGCCTTTTAGTTTTCTTTTTGCCCAACCATCAGGTTGTCTGTTATTTTTATTTAGTTCATCATTCATTGTGTCATCTATATTAGTATCGCTCATTTATATCACCTACCTTTTAAAAAATTTGTATTTTATAATTTTGAATTTTATTTTATGTATTGATTATATACTTTAAAGTATGCAAATTATGTATTTACATTTAATCAAATTACAGATTTGCATATATCCTAACTATGAATTTTCAAGTTCTGCAAATTTCTTTTCTATTGCTGCTTTCTTCTTTTCACTACCATAGTTTTTGTCCATTGTTTCTTTTAATTTTTGATATTTCTTTAATTTGTCTTTCATATTAGGGTCTGATTGCATTGAGGTAATTCTACTTTCTACAGTATTATAATCATTTCCAAAATATGCTCTAGCTTGATTTGCATCACCAGTTTCAATTCTCTTATTATTTTTTAATAAGCTTTCATATGAAATTTCATTATATTGTTTTTGTGTGTAATCACTTGATGGTTCTAATTCACCCATATCTGATAATCTCATTGAGTCATTTACATAGTCAAATCCATTGCTATATCCCACAATTTCAGCAGAATCTGCTAATTCTTCCATTTTTGAGTAGAAATCTCTTTCATATTCTTCCTCTAAATGGTTTCCTCCAGTTTCATATATTCTTTTTGCTGCATTTCTTATCTCTTGATCATCTGCATCAGTATATATTTCTCTATATGCTCTTGCAAAATCTTCATATGCTCCTGCAAATACTTCTTGGTTTTCTTCTAATTGTTTTTCATATTGTCTATATTCAAAACTATCTAATTTTGCATTTGCTATACCACCAACTGCTGTTACTGTAGAAGCAGCTGTTTTTACATCACCAACTGTAGCACCTGCGATGAAACCTGCTGCTTTAGCAGCTCTTCCAAAGTTTTTTCTAACAACTCCTCCAACGCCACCATTTCTATCAATGTATCCTCCTGTTTTACTTAGAGCTTTTTGGATTTTACTAGACTGAGCTTGAGAGTTTGCTACTGTACTTGTTGCTGCATTTGTTGCCGCATTTGCTGCTGCATTTGCTGTTGCATTTGCTGCTGCATTTGCTGTTGCGTTTGCTGTTGCATTTGCAGCTGTATTTGCTGTTGCATTTGTTGCTGCATTTGCTGTCGCATTTGCTGCTCCTGCTCCTCCATTTGCTAAATTTCCTTTCATCTTAGGCATTTTTCCTTTACTTTTATCTATCTTTTTGTCAGACTTATTCTTAAGCATAGAGGTTGCCATACTTATTGCCATTGCACCTGTACCAATTGCATTTCCAATATTATTGGCTTGTATTCCGAAAATCTTTCTTATAATATCTTCTGCTTTAAGCATAAAGAATGCACTTGCTACTGCAAATATTACATTTCCAAGTCCATCACCATCTAATGAACTCATTATTGAACCATAAAATACTATGTACATAATACAATGAAATGGCTGAACAATAACTGTAAATACAAATTCTTTTAACCATGTATTTAATGCTTGTGATTTTCCATCTCCTATTTTATCTATTGAATATGTAATTGTAATTAATGGTGAAATTACTATTAAAAATCCTAAAACTATTGTACGTTTAACATACATTAGTACAAATGCTAATGTTGCTATAACAAATGAACCATATACAATTGTTTCTTTCCAACCTTTAATTGGTATAAGTGACGGTGTAATTAATTTTGTAATAATATTCCATTCCGAATTTTTAAATGGATCCATTGTTTCTAATACTTCTACTAAACTATTATTTATGAAAAATGTTATTATCATAATATATTGTAGCACAAATACTAGTACCAAACTAATAGCCCAATCTTTAAGCATTTTCTTGTATTTTGCCTCTTCAGATGCAACTGTAGAAATTGCCATACGTATACCAATATATAATAAAATTCCAAGTAATATTGCTATAGATAAGTTTCTCATTACATAATAATATTTGCTTATGTTTTGAACAATATTGTTAGCTAAATTTCCATATTTTACGCTTTCACCAATCCATACTTCTGGGAAAAAATTCGCAGATGTTATACCACATCTATTAAATACAACATCACCTATTGCTCCTGCAAATCCATCATCTGCAATTCCTGTTAATGCACTTATTAAAACATTTAATGCACTAAAAATAAGTAATATAGCCCATTGTAGTATAGTAGCTAATACAGCAACAAGTGCTGAACCTGGTACAAATCCTGCAACTGCAGCAATAGCACTAACCCCATAACTATTATTAATCATTCCAATTGCTACAATTAAGATTATTGATATTAAAATTATTCGTATTAAATTTTTCTTGTTTGTTTTCATTTCACACCTACTTTCTACTGCTTTTCTGCATCTTTTATAATTTTATTTATATTTATCAATGACTTTTTATATTTGATTTTTCCTAATTGGTCATATGTATTAATATCTTTAATCATTTGTAGTATTTTTTTATTTAAATCTTTAATATTTGCATCTTCAATTTCAGAAATACTTTTTGATTCTAGTACATCCTCTTTTCCTAACGTCTCTCTTATTGCCGTTGTTGCATCTTTTGTATCAAATCCTAGTCCTTTATTTTTATCTATCATTTTATTTTTTAATGCTTTTTTAACTTCATCTTTTACTTTATCTGTAAATTCTATTTCTTTTCCTAAAGTTCTCATTTTATCTTGTAATCTACTTAATACATCAGCTACATCATCACCTGTAACTTTGTCTTTACCCTTTTCAAATAGATAATCACTTATTACTTGTTGAATAGTGCTAGAGTTTACATTCATTTTCTTAGATTCTTTAACTATATTTCCTAATTGTTTGTGTAAATCTTTCTCTGAATCTTCATCACTAATTCCATTAGCTTGTGCATAACGTTTTTGTTCTTGTTTTAATTCTTTTATTTTGTCCCTTAAATTTTGCTCTAATTCAGCAACCTTAGTAATGTCATCTAATTCTTGTTTTTGTTTTTCAGCTTTTTCTTTATTTTCTAATGCTGTTTTTCCATCTGTTCTTGCTACATCTGCCACAACAGATGCTCCAATTGCGGTTCCTACAGCTGTTAATACTTTATTTGCTAATTTCTTTTCATGTTTTGCATTTTGATATAATATTTTTGTTTCATATGCTTTTTCATAAGTTTCTTGTGCTTCATGTAATTCCTTAGATGCCTCTACTTTTCTTTGTTCATCTAAATCATTTATTTCCTGAGTAATTCTTGCATGATCTGGTGAATTCTGTGCAGCATTTCTTAAATCATCTGTTAATTCTTTTCTTCTTTCTTGATATATTAATTCATTATTTGCATATTTATCTATTGCCATTTGATAATTTCTTTCAGCTACATTTTTATTACGTTCTGCCACAGCAAGTTTTGCTCCATATTTAGAATTTTTCTTTTTAATATTATTGGTTGTTCTATATTTATCAATTCTTCGTTTAGAATTTGACATTAAAGAAAATCCTGCACTTGGACTTTCTATAAATGCTGCTGCTCCTACAACTGTTCCAATAGTTCCTATAGCCAAATCTCCGAATGTTTTTATTCTTCTTGTAAATCTCTCTCTGTTTGCTTTTTTAGCACCTTTTATTGATGCATATAATTTTTTGTTTGTATCAAAGCTTAAGTTATTTCCTAATTTTCTTTTATTTTCTGCATATTTAGCTAATCTTCTTAAAGGTGTTCTATTTGGCACATATAGTAAGAGCTTTCCAAATTTACTATTAGCAAATTTATTAATTTTTCTCCATCTGTTTCCAATTCTTTCGTATTTTCTTTTTTCTAGTTCTTTTTTCGCATCTCTTATATTATCTTTTCCTGTAGTAGCATATCGAATTTGTGTTATTGCACCATAATCACCAAACAACATATTTTTTAGCTTAACAGGTATATTTTTTCCAATTGTATACATTGGCATTGCATTATGAATCAATTGTGGGAAAGTTTCTGGATTATTTACTTCTGCTAATGAACCTGCTTTATCTAATCCAAATATTTTTACTATTATTTTATCTGATTTTAGCATAAAATTCAATATTACTAATCCAACTACAGCTCCTGCTAAACTTTCTTGAGAAACTGATAATGCAACTGCCATAAATAATACATATAAAAATGCATGTACTGTTTGTAATAATACATTAAATGAGAAGTCTTTAAGCCATTTATTTAAACTTCCAGTTTTCTTTCCTGCTATTCCTTCAAGTGCATATTTTACACCCATAAATGAGCCAGAAATTGCTAATATGTATATTGTAAAATATCTTTTCAAATATATTACTAAAAAACGAAATAATAAATATATTAAAAATATATATATTATAGTTCCAGGAACTCCCTCTCTCCAATTAAATGCATATGCTTTTATTCTAATTGCATCATACAAATTTAACTCTTGGTTACTATCACTCTTCTGTAATAATTCACTAACTTCTTCATGAGCAGCACTTTTGCTCCATCCATCACATATTCCTACTAATATGTCATTTATTTGAAAAACCATATACATGAATAGATGTATGAAAAATACTACACACAATCCTATACACCATGATACTAGAAGTTTTTTATAATTTGCTTTTTTCTCTGATGAAGATGTAATTGCTAGTCTAATTCCTAAATACAATAGTATAAATAACATTACTGCTATTGATAAATTTCTTACTAGAACATACCATGTTACTAAATTCTTTCTTAATTGATATACAACATTTTCTTTATCTATAGGTGTTTCTTCTGTTTGTTCTGAATCATCTTGGTTTGAACTATTTTGCAATATATTATCTATTGCTGAATTTTCCTCTTTTTTTAGTCTTAAAGAATATCCACCAGCAGTTTCAAAATTAAAGAAATTTGCATCTAAAATTGGTACTTGATTAAAGAAAATACTTTCAACTGTTAGTCTTGCACCTGATGCAGATGTTGCATTTGGTGAAAAGAATCCATCTACAAATGAGTTATTTGAATTATTTCCACTAATTCCTAATACACAAGTTTGTATAAGTAGTTCAGCTAAATTTGCCCAACCTACTATTTGCATTCTTACCATATATATTATTATGTTCATAATTAGCTCAAAAAGGTCTGATATTGCAGAAAATATCCATTTAAACATACTTGTTGAACCACCATATGATATTTGGTTATCACCTACTGTAAGTGGTGTTCCATCATATTTTTCATATGGTGAATAATATCCTTTTCCGTTAAAGAATAAATTTGTATCTTGTTCTGTTTTGACTGTTGCTGTTTCTTCATTTAATCTATATATTTTTGTAACACCATATCTTGGTAATACATAATTTTCATCATCTTCATGCCCTTTTAACAAATTACGTTTTATTCGTTGTAAATAATATTGTATATATTCGTATTTTAATGCTCCTTGGTTCACATTTGATATTCCTGTATCTGCTGTTTCTTCATCTGCTATGCCTGGAACAGTTTCTATTTGAGTTGCATATATTATTTTTGTTCCTCCTACATATAATACATATTCTCCACTATCTACACCATTGTATATGTATAATATATCTCCAGGAAGTACTTTTCCTTCTGATACTAATTTAGAAATATCTAATATATCTGAATCTTTATCTAATTCATCATCAAATATTGTTTTTGCATCATCAAAATAATCTGTATTTATATCTTGTCCTGTTATTATATTGTTATCTTTCATGTTTAAAGACCATTGATATACAAATTCTATCCATGATTTATTACTAAATTCATATACATCGTCATCTTCTTTTATTGAATCTGCTGAGGCATTTGAATCATATTTTGTTTTTACTTTTCCACGAATTAAAACTGTTGGTGTTGTTGAAGTTGCAATATTATCTGATGAAACGAATCTAGTAGGATCAATAAAATATATTCCATTTTTAGGCATATATAATGCATTATATGTTTGTGCTATACTTTCACTTGTTACTGAAAAATCTATATGTAAATGTTTTCCTGTACTATTCCCTGTATTTCCCATTTCTCCTAAATATGTTCCAGCACTTATTTTTGTACCAATTCCATTTAATATTGCATCTGAAACTTTTTTTAAATGCATATATCTTACTTGTAAATCACCACTTTGTATTTTTATATAATTTCCCATTCCACCATGACCATTTGTATTATCTGGTATATCTGATTTGGCATCTATTATTTCTCCATCTGAAACTGCATATACACTAATTTCTCTAGACTTATCTCCATTTGGAGCTATATCTAATCCGTTATGTGGATCTCCTTTCCTGATATCCTCTAAGGATTTGAATTCAGAACTTACATGTACATCATCATCATCAAGTGGCCATCCAAACTCCCCTGTTACTAGCAGACTTTTATTATCACCTGCTTTTACAGGTTTTGAGCTACTCCAATTTTCATAGAAATTTATAGCAAAATTAGCTGCATAGTTCCCTGCTCTTTCTTGTGTTAAAGCTATATAATTTTCTCCATCTGCTGCTAAAGCAAACCCTGAAAATAAAGAAGGTATTAGTATACAAATTAATAATAATATAATTAAAGTTTTCTTTAATATTATTTTCACCTGTAAATACCTCCTTTCTTTATTTTTTAGATTTTTATTTTATAAATTTAGGTCAACAGATGTTTCATCATAATATAGTATATTGTTTTCTACTTTTTTTATTTTATATTGTGATTTCCCTGTAATAATAGTTTTATATTCACGTGTTTTTGCATTATATTTATATATTCCATTTCCATTTATTGAATATATAAAATTATAATCATCTAACCAAATTCCACTACTTATTGTTTCTCTTAATTGTGTACTTGGGTATTTATTTCCTATTGAAATAAATCGTATTTCATAAAAGTTTCCATTTTTTATTTTTTTAGCATATACTTTAAATTCTGCACTTATATTTAATGTAGCACTAGAAGTATAATTGTAATTATTTGTTACATCATCTAATGTATTTACTCTATTTATTTCTGTTTTAAATACTAAATCTTCATTTTCTATATATATATTACTAGGAATTTTTTCTTTTTTACTTATATAATCATCTAATGATGTATTTCCAAATGCTTTTCCTTCGTAATTATTGTAGAATATAATTCCATTTCTTGTTGTGGAATCATAACTTATTTTTATACCTTTTAAAGAATATTGTAATAACACACTCTGTTTATCATTTTCATATATGTCATAATCTTTCCATTCGCTTTTTATTTCATTTATTAATTCTGTTATATTTTCTTCCTCTATATTTTTTTCTATTATTTGTGCTATTTTTTCTGTTTCATATTTTTCTATTCTATATATAGAAATTTGATTATTATAGAAAAATACATATAAATTCTCACATTTATACCCTATTAAATTGCTTGATGTAAAATGTGGCTCACCTAATGAATTTATTATTTCTTGTTTAGTTGATTTTGTATTTAAATTATTTATTACATTTTTTTCATATTTTTCTGTAAATACTATATTAAATACCTTTCCATCAATTCTTCTTATTTCAAAACCTTCATCAAAATAAATATCATATTTTCTGTATGTTGTTTCCTTTGTTCCTAAGTCTAAATTATTTGTTTCCCATTTATTGTTTATTATTTTATTTAATTCGTCAGAAGTTGTATTTACCTTTATCTTAGTGATTTTTGTTATGTTTTCCACATTTTGTTCACTTTCTTTTATATCAAAAAAGTTTTCTGAATCATTTATAAAATATTTTTCAATTTTTTCTGCATCTTTATTACAATATACTGTTATTGTATTTTTATTTTCTTCGTCTATAATTACAAAATTTTCATATTTTAGTACATATGCAGAATACTGAATTAATTTTTCATAAAATATTTTATTATTTTTATTATTTTCGTAAGGTTTAATTGGTATTTTCATATATATTTTATGCTGTAATAATTCTTTTGTATTTTCTTCTTGTTTTATAAGTGTACAATTTAAGTATAATGCTACTTCTTGCATTGTTTTAAAGTCTGTAAGTGCTGTATATTGTAGCACTCGTTCTTGTTCTTGTTTTAAAAATTCTTGTTGTTTTTTATTTTGAATTCCTTTAATTAGTATGATGATAATTAAAAATAGTAATATTACTGATAAAGAAATTATAATTATTTTCTTTTTTTTCAATTTTTTTACTATCATTTTTATTATCATCTCCTTACTAATTTTTTGATATTTTTATTTATCTTAATCTTTAACCTACCAAATATGCATTTATTTTTTGAAATATAAATTTATTAAAAGCTCTTGATTAAAACAATTTAGTCTGCTAAAGGTACTTCCGTTTTTTCAAAGCCATCATCATCAACAGCAAATATTTTTCTTGTTATTTTTTCTGCTCTTGATAATATTCCGAAAAAAAGTACTGCTAATAATGGGTTATTTACTGCAATTACACCTGCAGATGCTATAAAAACAACATATAAAGCAGCATGTATTAATTGTATTGCAGATTTCGTAATTAATTCTTTAAGAAATGCTTCAAATGCTTGTGCTTTACCATCTCCTGCTTTATCTATTGAATATGTAATAGTAACTAGTGGTGATACTATTACTAGAAAATTTACTTCTAGTGTTCTTCGTAAATAATATATAAAAAATTTAAGTTGATAATATGTTAATATAGTAATTATTAAAACTGCCATAAAAATATTATATCCTTTTGCTTTAGTAAAATTTGATATAGCTCCACTATACATGTCCTCTTCAAAGCCAGAGAAATTCCAAGCTTCTGCAACATTATTTACAATTTCTAAACCTTTTTGCATTAAATATGAAATAATAATTATTAAAAAATGCATAAAGAAAACTAATACTAATGAGGCTATCCAGTCGCCAAACATTTTTTTATATTTTGCTTTATCACTAGCCACAGTTGAAATTGCCATTCTTATTCCTATGTAAATTAAAACAAACAAACTAATTGCAATACTTAAATTTCTCATAACTCTATAATATTTTATAACATTATATTTTATAATTCCCATTAAGCTTGTATCTTCGTTAATATTTTCAGGAATATCTAAATAATTAATATTAAAAATTTCGTATTGCCCTAAAACTGTTTCATAAATTGTAAATCTTGACGTTTCATCTTCACTTGTAGACTCAACAAAAAGCTCTATTACTTGATTTATTGCTTGTGGTACAACTGTTATGGCATTTGCTACAACTTTAAAAACAGTAGACCCAGAATAAGTAGTTCCTAGTATACTTGCTGATGTTTCTTTGCCATCTGCATTTTTTACTGTAGCCTCTCCATTTTCTTGAGGAGTAGAATCAAATTGACTTGGATATTCAGGTTGACTATCAGAATCAGCAGCAAATGATTCTACACATATTAAATTAAGTAATATCATTACAATCAAACTTACAATTATGGTTTTTTTCATTTAATTACTCCTGTCTTCTTTTTGCTAATTCATTTAAGTTAGTTTCTATAAATTCGAATTCTTTTTTAGTAGGATTTATTGAAATAATTGCTGTATCTTCTCCAACTTTTAATAATCCTTCACCTCTTGTACATGTTGTTAAGAAATTAGCTTCACCTTCACTTAATTTAAATACTTCTTTTATGTACTCAATTTCAGATTTATCTTGTGCTAAGAACAATTTTGTATCTGATGATGTTAATACAACTTGTACTTCTTGTCTTTCGTAGAAGTCTTGGAATTTTTGTGAAATAACTGCTAAAGAAACATTTCTTTTTCTGGCACGTCTTGCCATTGTATTTAAGAAATCTACAGCCTCTGGATATGGTAACAACATCCAAGCCTCATCAACTAAAACTCTTTTTCTTGCTGCCTTTTCTTTATCTTCACTATTTTTCTTAACATATTTCTCCCAAACCCAAGAAAGTAATATTTGTTGTGCAAGTGGTCTTGCAAATCTTTCTTCTAGTTGTGATATATCTAAGTTAATAAATGGTATATCTTCTAATAATTCAAATGTTGACTGTCCATCAAAATATGCCATTTGTCCACCAAGTTCTCTTACATATTGTCTCATTACTTTTACTAAATAACTATAATGGAATCTATAATCTGGATTTTCATTTTGTTTTGCTTTATGTACTAATCTTCTATACCAAGAACCAATTGTTGGCATTTCTCTTCTTTGCCTTCCTAGATAATTATCTTCCATAACTCTTTCATTTCTTTTTACATATAAGCTGTTTACATCACTTGTTATTTTATATGCTTCATATTCTTCTGCAACTGTTTCTGCTATTATTTGTTTTGTAAGCTCATTTACTTCTTGACTTCTTGTACTTCCTCTTGCCATTGTTACCAATGCTTGTGTAACATCTTCAATTTTATTTTCTACATTTAATATTGCTCTTTCTTTTCCTGTAATCTCATCTCTTACAAGTTCAGGTTCAATATCAAATAAATTTATTATTGTATTTGAATTAGGGCTTATAACAACATTTACTCCACCTAAAGCATCTGCAACAACACCATACTCACCTTCAGCATCTAATGCTAAACTTTCTATTCCCATTAATACTGATGAACGGGCTGTTAGTGTTTTTATTGCAACAGATTTACCAGCACCAGATTTACCAAATATAACCATGTTATAGTTATTTAATGATTTATTGAAATTATCATATAAAATTGGTAGCCCTGTTTGACGGTTAAATCCTAATGGTATTCCATTTTCATGTCCTATATCTGAATTAAAAAATGGAAATACTGTTGCCATTGAAGAACGGTCAAAAGTATGTGCTTTATTTATTTTATTATCAACATAAGGCATATTTGAATTGAATGCATCTTCTTGCATTGCCCATGCTGGTTTTAAGCCTATTAATGTTTTAGACATTTCTGTTGATAATAATTCTGTTTGTTTATCCAAATCTTCTAAATTATATGCAAATAATGTACATATTACAGAAGATTCATATAATTTATTAAAACCACCTGCTATAGAATCTCTTAATTCTTCTGCCTCTAATCTTTTTTGAGCCAATATTCTTTCCCTGTTTATATTTCCTCTTTCTGCTGCAACAATTCTTTCAGATTCTATTTCATTAATTCTTCTATTTAAATCTGTTTGAGATGCATTTTCAGTAATTGGTTTTATAAATACTGAAATATTTGCATCACCAAATGTATACATACTTCTTAAAAATTCTGGGAATGTACACATTCTTGGCATTGTAGATATTATCATACTACGAGCATATCTTGTTGTATTTGATACAATCTCCAAATAATTTGTATGTGTAGCATCTACACCAGCAGGTGAAATAATATCTTTAAGACTTTTTTGATTTTTCTTTAAAATACTTTTATCTTCATCATCTTTTTTTATTATAGGCTCATTATTTTTATTTTTTGATTTCATTAATAACCCCATATTTTCTTCTCCTCTCAAATTTTCTTATGTATTAAACATTAGAGCTGTTTTTCATTCTTTCTTGTTGTAATCTTTTTCTTCTTCTTGCTAATAAAATTCTTTTTTCTTCTTCTGTTAATTCTTTTTTAGGCTTTTTAGCTTTTTCTGTTTCTGTTTCTGATGCTTCTTTTTTATGTTCTTTTGCTAATTCAGATTCTGCCTTTTTTTCTGCTATATCATCTAAATTTGCTTTTTCTATTTGTTTTTTAGTTTCATTATACAATTCATCTGTCATCTCGTTTTTGTAGTTTTCTACATATTGCATAGCTCTTCTTTTAATTTCTTCTTTATTTTCTTGTCTTAATTTTATAATTTTATCTGCTCTTGTTATACTATTTGCAGTTAAATCAACAGCTTCTTTTTCAACTTTTTCTTCTATCATTTCTTTTTGTTTATCAAGTACATCTTTTGCAGTTTTGTATAAACTATCATATTGAGCTTCTACAGATCTTTTTATATTTATTAATTCTGAATCATCTCTGTTATATGCTATGTATAGTAATTCTGCCAATTCTTCTGAATTTATTACTCTACCTGATACACCTGATGATGATAATGCTCTAATTAATGTTTGTGCTCTTGTATATAATTCAGAAAATGCTATATTGTTAATTTCTTCTCTTGAATAATTTTCGATTTCTCCACCAAATTCAGCTGTGTAGTATGATACAACTACATATGTATTTTGTTGTAACACATTTCTGTTTTGACTCATTCTTGCAACATATTTTGTTATATCCATTCCATATTCTAAAATATTAAGTTTTCTTCTTCTATCAAATTCAAGTCTTCTTACTAAATCTAGTCTTCCATTTGCTTTTTCTCTTCTTATTTGTGCATCTAATTTTACTATATCATCTTTTACTTCATTTACTTTTTCGTTATATTGTTCAATACTATCTTTTAAGTTTAAGCTTCTTGTTTGTATATATAATTGAACTGGAAATCTTAATGTATTTAAAAATTGAGTAAATCCATTTTCAACAGCTAATTTTTCTTCTTCACCTAACAAATCAAAATTTATACCTTTACATTGTATTACCATTACATATTGTGTTCCATTTTTTCTTACTATCATGCTATCAACAATTTCATCAAATGCAAGGAACTTAGACATAGATTCTATTCCTTGTAACTTTGTTTGTGATACTTCACGAGATTTTGTAGTTTGACCATCTTGTGGTCTTTTGTTTTTATTTTTATCTTTCCACCACATATATGCAAATACTGCTGCTAGCGCTATTATTAACACTACACATATTGCAATTGTGATATAAATTAATGTTTCTACTACCATTTAATTATCCTCCTTTGTGTATGTATAAATTTTTTTGTTAGTTTTGAATTTTATATATCTAACAAGTATATCATCCATAGAATCTCCTTCTATGTTTTTAGTAAATTTCCAACCGGTTATTTTTGGCATTTTTACTGTTCCAAATGCATAACCCAATAATGCCAATATAGCAAGTATTATTATCCCTACTATTTTCATTCCTAACAAACTGAATATAAAATAAAGTATAACACCTATTCCTCCGAAAATTGCAGTTGTTATTAGTGATTTAACAGTAAATATAATTAATATTCTGGTTTCCCCTTTTAAATCTTTTGGTATATAATGTGTAGACATTTATATTCCCTCCTTTGTGATTAGATTTTTGTATTTATCTGTTGTACTTGTGATGATTCTGTTCCAAGTTTAGTTTCAACATTATTCATTATTCCTCTAACAAAATTCCATATTCCTATAGCTCCAAATATTACTACTGCTGATATTACAAGTCCTATTAACTGTTGTTTAAGTTTTGCTTGTTTGTCTGGTGTTGCTGTAATCCATTTTATTGCAGTTATTAGTGTAACTATTAGTAATGTTACAATTCCTATAGCAACAAGAACTTGACCTACTCCTACGAAGCTTTCAGCAAAATCATCTACCCCAGTGCCAGTTGGTTGTGAATCTTTACCATTGTCTAACCAAGTTTTACCTGCGTTTATAATATCTGTAATTGAGATATTTTTGGCTTCGTTACTCTTGTGTGATGTTCCTCCTCCAGATGTTTCTCCTTTATTTGTTCCAGTTTCAGAACTTTCGCTACCATCTCTTCTTGTGCCACCGCCACCATGGCTAGCAGCATTTACCTTTGTCATAAACACGAAATTCATGCTAGCTAATATGATTATTATTGCTAAAATTTTGATTATTTTTTTACCATTGAAAATTTTACTCATCTTACTCATTTTTTTATTCCTCTCTTTTTTTATTTTTCTTATTAAATTATAAATTATATTAGTACTTTTTTCAACAAAAAAAGCCTCTAAATAGTGCATTTTACTAAAATTTAATATAAATGTAATATTTGTTTTTAATCTAAAAACGATTAATACTTACGGATGCTTTTGTTTTTAGATTTTTCTATGCTTTTCTTTAGTTTATATTTGCACTTTTCTTTAGGGCTATGCTTGTTTTGAGCTTTTTAATTGTTTAAATTCTATTTTTTTACATTTTTGTAACAATTTTTATGCAATATTTTTGGTCGATATTACATGAAAAAAATCACAAAATTCGAAAGAGTTGATTTTGTGACCCACTGTTAAATTGTAATATGTTTTTATTTTTTATATTACTTTTACTATTTTATTTGATTACTAATTTTTATATTATTATCATTTTATGACTGTAATATTATTACTATCAAATTTCTCACTTTAAATTTTATAAAGTGGGTTATCAACTTTTTATCTGTAAATATTTTATATCATTGTGTCGACTTTGTCAAGGTTTCGCATTGACAATATTAACATAATATAGTAAAATTAATGTATGTACACTTCATATAATGTGTCTTATATATAAAATACTGTATACTATGAGAATTAAAGGTAAGATATTGAAAGGAGAATTCTATGTTAGCGATTATCATTTTTATTTTGACAACTCGGATATGCTCCACAAGCACATTTACCTGGGCAAAAAATTGGAAGCAGATAGATTTTGCTGTATGCATTACGGTTGTGGTTTTAACCATTATGTTTTGGGCATTGCATATACTTTTATCTGCTGATCCGGAAAATCCGGATAAATATTCCAAAGAATGGAAAGATTCCAAATCATTAAGTTTGTTGAGTTTTCTTTATACAATGTTATCTTTTGGTATAGCATTTGCATATGTTTATGAGATTACTCATGGCAAAACTGTATCACTTCAAGAATATGCTCTTCCATTCACTTTGTTACTGGTATTAGATGTAGCAATACCTATTGCAATATACAATACCTATTCGTTTAGCATTACAGAAACAATTTTGGATAGCATTTTATTTCCGCTATCCCGTTCGAGAAACGGCTTAGTATTGTTGGCATTGTTCATATTTTGGGATAGGTACTTTGCTGAAATCTTCGTGGCAATAATTTTGACTTTTGTAGTTGCTTCACTTATCTCACTTTTAAAGAGGTTCTTTTGGTGAGTTAAGTGGTAAGTTAAGGCACATTGGAAAAGGCAGGCTTATTTTAAGCCTGTCTTTTATTATTGTTTATTACTATTATTATTCTATTCCTAAATACTCGTTATAAGTAACTTCTCTGTCAACCATGCCATCTGCTTTTAAATCAATTACTCTATTAGCAACTGTTTCCATTAATTGGTGGTCATGAGAAGTAAATATCATATTTCCCTTGAATTTCATCATTCCATTATTTAATGCTGTAATACTCTCCATATCTAAGTGATTTGTAGGTTCATCAAATATTAAGAAGTTTGCTCCTGAAAGCATTACTTTAGATAATACACATCTAACTTTTTCTCCACCTGATAAAACATTAACTTTTTTCAATGCTTCTTCACCAGAAAATAACATTCTTCCTAAAAAACTTCTTACATATGTTTCATCAGGATCTTTAGAATATTGACGAAGCCAATCTGTAATAGTTTCATCACCTTGGAATAAATAGTTGTTATCCTTAGGAAAATAACTACTTGTAATAGTTGTACCCCAAACAAGTTCACCTTCATCTGGTTCTAATTCTCCTGCTATTATTTGAAATAATACTGTTTTTGCAATTTCATTGTCTGCTAGTAATGCTATTTTATCTCCTTGTTTTACTGTAAAAGATACATTATTTAGCAATTTTTCTCCATTTATAGTTTTTGATATATTTTTAACTTGTAATATTTCTTTTCCTGGTTCTCTATCTGGTTTAAAATCTACATATGGGTATTTACGGTTTGAGGGTTTAATTTCATCTAATTCTATTTTTTCTAATGATTTTTTTCTAGATGTAGCTTGTTTTGATTTTGATGCATTAGCACTAAATCTGGCAATAAAGTCTTGTAATTCTTTAATTTTTTCTTCTTTCTTTTTATTAGATTCTTTCATTTGTTTTAATGCTAATTGGCTAGATTCATACCAGAAATCATAATTTCCTGGATATACTTTTATTTTTCCAAAATCAACATCTGCTATGTGTGTACATACTTTATTTAAGAAATATCTGTCATGTGATACTACTATTACTGTGTTTTCAAAGTTGATTAAAAATTCTTCAAGCCATGAAATACTTTTTAAATCCAAATCGTTTGTAGGTTCGTCTAACAATAATATATCTGGATTTCCAAATAATGCCTGGGCTAATAATACTTTAACCTTTTCCTTTGCTTCTAACTCACTCATTAATTTGTAATGATTTTCTGTGTTTATTCCCAAATTGTTTAATAAAACAGCAGCATCTGATTCTGCATTCCATCCATCTAGTTCTGCAAATCTTTCTTCTAATTTAGCAGCTTTCATACCATCTTCTTCTGAAAAATCTGGTTTTGCATATATTTCATTTTTTTCTTTCATTATGTTGTATAATTCTTGATTTCCCATTATTACTGTGTCTAATACTGTATATTCTTCAAAAGCAAAGTGGTCTTGTTTTAATACAGATAATCTTTCTGTTTTTTCTTTTGAAACTTCTCCTTTGCTAGGTTCTAATTCGCCTGATAGTACTTTTAAAAAGGTTGATTTTCCTGCACCATTTGCACCTATTATTCCATAACAGCATCCTTTATTAAATTTTATATTTACATCTTCAAATAAAGTTCTTTTACCAAACCTAACTGTTACACCTATTGCATTTAACATTTTTTCTTATTCCTCCTTTTGACCACTATATGGTATTATTTTTTAATTAATTTTATAAACGCACCGTTTCAATCCGTTGAAAACAGTGCGTTTATTTTATTATATGGTGAGCCAGGAGGGATTCGAACCCCCGACCCATGCCTTAGAAGGGCATTGCTCTATCCAGCTGAGCTACTGACCCATAACAATAATTATAATAACATAATTTACCAGCTGTGTCAAGAGGTAATCATATGTTTTTTTTATTTATGTTTTTATCTGTTTTATGTTTACTTGTCTTATACTTCACACAATTTATTTTTTATTTTACACTATCCATAAAGTATAATATCTGTCCCAAGTAGGACAAAAATGTCCAATAATAAACGTCCCCAAAAACAAAACGCCGAAAAGGATCATCCTTTCCGGCATTTTCTGCATTTTCTTATTGTTTTTCTATAATTTTCAATATAGTATTAATAACACTATTTCCCTTGTTTTCTACAATTTCGTGTTTATCTAGTATTACAGTTACTACATTTTTTATTGAAACTAGTGTACTCATTGTTCCATCATAGAATTTGATGTTTCCGTATTTTTCATTTGTTGCTATACTATCTGCAGAATTTGCATATGGGGCTTTTGTATTTATAATTGCAGTAGTGTTATCACTAATTGCGTAGATTATAGGTGTTGCTAAGTTTAGTGTTTCATCATTTTTTCCTAATACTATTGAACCTATTGAATTATTTAAAATACCTACACCTTTTAATCTTTCTACTTTAATTGTAGCTTTTTCTATGTTTACATCAATTTCACTATCATTGTAAATACCATAACTTGGTTTCATTTTTTCTAATTCAGATTTGAATTCATTAGTATTTTTAATTAAATCATAATTTTCTATAACTTCTGCTTCAACTATAAATTCGCCGGATTTGATATCACATTTTGTTGAGTCTTTAGAATTATAAATACCTATACCATCATCACCTGATACTACAACTTTTGGAATTATATTTTTATTTGAATTTTCTTCAAATACTACTTCTGAATTATTGTAAATTGCTTTACTTCCAAATCCAGTTATTTCTATTATTCCACCAGTTACAGTTAATTGTGATTTAGTAACATTATAAATACCTACTGCTCCTATTCCTTCTGTAACAATTTTTCCTCCTGAAACATTTAATGTTTTTGTATTATAAATACCCTTACCACCGTTTTTTGCTGTTGTAATTATGCCTTCTTGTATATTAAGTGTTCCGTTATTTGTAATTACTACACCATTATCTGTTTCATTTCTTATAATACCACTTGAAATTATTGTCAATGTACCATTGTTTACTAGTGTACTTGAAGAAGTACATGAAATAGTTTTACTGTTTAAACTTAATTTAATATTTTTACTTTCATCTATAGTAACTTTTTCAGTTAAACTTATATCATCTAGTATTTCTATCATCCCGTCATTTTCAGCTGAATTAATTGCTTCAGCTAGTGTGGCGTAATTTTTTCCTCCAGTTTGAACTACTTTTGGAATTTCTACTACATTTTGATTTGAATTTGTAGTATCAGTTTCTGTTGTTTCATTTGTATTTTGTTCTGTATTTTTTCCTGTATTTTCATTATTTTCAGTGTTATCTTTTGTATCTTCACTTGTATTATTGTCTTTTGTATCTTCACTTGTATTATTGTCCTTTGTATTTTCAATTGTATTTTGATTTGTAGTATTATCACTTACATTATCTTCAGTATTTGAACTATTTTGTTCTTTATTTGTATTATTTAGTACACTCATTAATTTAGATGTAACCCTAGCTTTTAATAATGTATTTGTTTCATTACTTATATTAGCTGTATTAGTATTATCTGAATTAGTTGAATTTGCAGAACCTTCCGGTACCAAATATGTGTAATTTGTTTCATATAAACCACCATTAGTTTGTTTTACATATCCATTTCTAACCGTAATTTGAGAATCAGGAATGTCGAAGAAAGCGTATGCTGCTGTTGTTCCTCCACCAGTTTGACCTGTTGAACCTCCTGTTGTTTTAATTGTTCCATTTCCAAATGTAATTTCAATATTTGTACTATTGTCACCTAGTATAGTAGAACCTGTACCAGAAATATATGGTCTTCTTAATTTATAATCTGAATTATCGTCAAATGTCGCTGATCTATCACCTATTTCTAGTTCTACTGTTTCTGTACTACCTGTTAAATCTATTGCATTGTAATATCCTGAAACTACTGCTCCTGAATATCTTGCACTTGCTTCAAGTAATCTTATATATCCAGCTGTTTGTTTAATACCTGTACCACCGTTACCACTTGATATAGATCCTCCAAATACTTCTATTGTACCACTACCTGTTTGTTTTACACCATAGTTAACACCTGGTTCACAAGTTACTTTTCCATCATACATTAATATTGAACCTGTTCCTGTATGTAGAATTCCTGCTACTCCTTCAACTGAACTTCCACCGCCAGTTATTGTTCCTCCGGTTATTTCAACAGTACTATCTCCAACTAATACTCCTGCTTGTGTAGTTCCTTTTATAGTTCCTCCTGATATTTTTAATTTCGCATTGGCATTAGTGATTGTTATACCAGTGGTTCCACCTTGTATTGTTCCGCCTGAAATTGTTATTTGTTCTGAACCATTCATAGCTTCACCAATATCTGAGGTAATTGTTCCTGAAATAACTTTAATTGAGCCATTAGATGATATTGCTGTTCCAGTACCTGCATTTTCTGTATCAGTATTCTTAATTGTTGCTCCATCTACTTGAAGTGATGAGTTTGTTAAGTATAACGTATATATACTTTCTGATTCTATTGTACCACCTGTTAAATATACTAAACCTGTACCAATACTTCTAATTGCTGAGTTACCACTTATTCCTGCTACAGCACTTACTGTACCACTTGTTACTTTTACTGCTGGAGCATCTGTTGTATTAGCTGTACTAGTATTGTAAATAGTATGCCCTTCTCCTGTAGAATTTACAGTTGCACCTGATACTACTACTTCTCCTGTTTCGCTATTATCTATAGTTCTATATGCACTTGTTAATGTTCCTGCTTCTAATGTAGCATTTCCTGTATTTTTAATTGTATAATAACTTGATGTTGATGTGTTTGCAATTGTTGAAGTTCCTGTTTTTGTTAATGATCCTGCATTTGTTATTGTGTTTGCTCCTGAACCTGTTAATGTTCCTTCTCCTGTTATTTTTAATGCTCCATTAACTTTTAATGTTACTCCATTTAATGTTACAGTTTTTCCATTCAAGTCTAATATTACTGTTTTTGATTTTGTTACTGTTGATGCTATTGTTTCTGTTCTATCTACTAATACTTTTATTGTGTTTCCACTTGTTACATTTGCCATTGCAGATGCTAGGGTAATATAGTAATTTACATGTGTTCCATCTAAAGTTACCTCTTCATAGTTAGTTTCTTTCCATTTTGCATATAATGTAACATTTCCTGTTGCAGTATATGATGAACCTGCATTTCCAACTTTATTTGTACATTCTGCTTCTTTATACCACCCTTCACATATATATCCGTCTCTTACTGGAATAATTAAATTTGTTGGCTCTACTTTATAGTTAGATTTTATTGTTCCATCTCCATTTCCATACATGTATGCTATATCAGTACTTTGTACTAGTTTACCAGTTGTATTATTTATTACTCTAACATCTTTTATATCAAAATCAAATGTTCCAGTTTTGCCTTTAATATCATTTGTATACATTTCAAATCTTGGAGTAATATCATAAGTTGTTGAACCTTGCGTAATAGTTGTTCCTGTAAATGTTCTAGTCATATATACATCTACCCATTCACCTGATGTACTACTATAATTTTTCTTAAATAAACCTTCAGTTGCATAATCATTATTTATAGCTGCATGTCTGAATCCTAATGATACTCCACTTGGTAATTGATTAATTCTTAATTTAAATTTTATAGTATATGAATTTCCAGATGTATATTCATAGTTTGGCAAACTAATCCCATAATATGTACTTGTTGTTGGTGCTGTTGAAACTGTTTTTGTAAATCTGAAATATTCTCCTGCTGATTCTGTTTTAACAGTTTTTGTAAATGAACCTTCCTTTATAGCTGAACTGTTTACTAAACTTCCTGCTCCACTTAATGTCCATCCATCAAATACTCTTATTGCATTTAATTTAACATCTGGTCTTCCTTCTACATTCTGATTACATGTTATAACATATGGACTTGGAGCTATTGGTTCTCCTATAGAAATCACTGATTTTGTAACATCTTTTACTCTACTTATTGCACTGCTTCCATTCCATACTCCTCCATTTTGGTTAACTGTTAATGTATGCTCTTGCATTAATATTGCGGATTCAACATTATCATTATCAACTGTTTTGTATACATTATAGTTTGTTGGTGTTGCTGTTACTGTTCCTACAATCGATGTTCCTGCTCCTGATTGTCCTTTTATTACACCATCATAGAAATTGAATGTTCCTGATGACACATTTACACCTTTTGTTGAACCTGTAATGCTTGGTACTGTTGTACTTACTGAAGGTGTTGTTTCATTTGTTCCTATTGTTAATGTTCCTCCTGCTACTTGTACACCTATTCCATCTGTTGCCTGAATTGTTCCTGCTTTTATTGTAGTTGTTCCTGTTGTTGCATCTACACCATATGTTGTACCAGTTATTTTAGTTGAAGAACCTGAAATAATTGCTGTTCCTGTTCCAACTCTTATACCCACACCATTAGTTGCATTAATAGTTCCTGATGTCACACTTATACTTCCTTCTACATCATCTATACCAACAGTTCCACTTATTGTTCCTCCTGTTACATTTATTGTTCCTGCACCTTTATTGTATATTGCCCTTGATACACTATTATTAATGTTACCTGATGTTACTTTTATTGTTCCTGTTGAGATATTATATATTGCAGCATAACCTCCTGTACCTGATGATTTTTCTACTGTGGCACCTGATAATTGTATTGTTCCTGTTGAATTGTTTGCTATTACAGAATTTGAGCCTTGTTGTTTTATTGTTCCACCTGTCGCATATATTAATCCTGTTGCATTGTTATAAACACTTACTGCTGCTGTACTTTCTATAGTTCCACTTACTATTTTTACTGCTGGTGCTGTTGTTGTATTTGCTGTACCCTGACTATATACTGCATAATTTTTAGCTGTTACTGTTGCTCCTGATATTGTTAATGTACCTGTTCCTTTTGTTTCAATTCCTTTGTATGAACCATCAATTGTTCCTGCTGAAATTGTTGCAGTACCTTCATTAACGATTACAGTAGTTTGTGATGTTCCTTCATTTTTTATTGATGATGCTCCCTTTTTTGTTAATGTTCCTATATTTCTTATTGTATATCCACTTGTTCCTGTTAATGTACCTGTTCCTGTTATTGTTAATTTTCCATTATTGGTTAAAGATGATGAATTTAATGTAACTGTTTTTCCATTTAAATTAAATGTTACTGTTTTTGAAGCTGTTACTGTTGAGCTTACTGTTTCTGTCATGTTGTTCAAGGCTTTAATTGTATTTCCGCTTGTTACATTTGCCATTGCAGATGCTAAGCTAACATAGTAATTTACATGTGCACCACTTGAAGTTACCTCTTCATAGTTATTTTGTTTCCATTTTGCATATAAAGTAATATTTGATATTGGAGTATACTCAGCTCCAGCATCTCCTACTTTGTTGGTACATGCTGCTTCTTTATACCAGCCATCAAATGTATAACCTGTTCTTGTTGGTGTTTCTAAATTTATAGAGTTTGTTGTATATTGTGCTGTTATTGTTCCGTTTCCAAGCCTATACATATATGCTGTATTAGTACTTTGTACTATATAATAACTTGAATTATCTATTATCATTACATCTTTTATATCAAAGTCAAATGTTCCAGTCTTATCTTTGAAATCACTTGTGTACATTTCAAACCTTGGGGTAATATCATAAGTCGTTGATTTTTGTGTAATAGTTGTTCCTGTAAATTTTCTTGTCATATAAACATCTATCCAACCATCTGTTGTTGTATTATAAACTTTTTTAACTAATCCATCTGTTGCATAATCATTATTTATGGCTGCATGTCTAAAATTCAATACTCCACCTTCAGGTAATTGATTTATTCTCAATTTAAATTTAATTGTATATGAATATCCACTTCTGTATGTATAATTTGGCATATTAAATCTATAATTTACACTTTCTGTTGGTGCTGTTGAAACTACTTTTTTAAAGTTAATGTAGTCACCTGCTGTTTCTGTTTTATTTGTTTTTGTAAATGATGTTGCTTCAATATCTGAAGCTCCTACTACAGTTCCATCTCCTGATGTTAATTTCCATATATCAAATATTCTTGTTGCATTAGCTGTTTTATTAGTACTTCCTGTGTAATTATGATTATATGTTACAACATAAGGGGTTGGTGGTGTTGGTTCTCCTATTGAAATTATATCTCTACTATTATCTACTATTTTACTTGTTGAAGTAGTTCCATTCCATGTTCCACCATTTGGATTTATTGTTAATGTAAAATTTTTTGTTAATATTGCAGATTCTATATCATCATTATCTACTGTTTTATATACATCATATCCTGTTGGAGTT
>UMJX01020855.1_pt1 | contig 38840 bp, 71 predicted proteins | sample 1966131 | NCBI WGS metagenome assembly UMJX01 (sample SAMEA4836162, study PRJEB28245) | human gut metagenome | biome: gut microbiome; material: fecal sample | place: Denmark | collected 2008 | reverse complement strand
GATAAAAGTGTCCATCCCACTCACCCTTCAGCCACTCAGTGGCATCCTCGTGTCCATACTTCTTAGTCAGCTCATGAAATATCTTGTTGAACGCCAAAAGTTTTGAATGGGGCTTTGACATTTCGTTTATGAGTGAAACAATATCCTTGTGTGCAACATTCGCGTTGCCATCTATACTCGCGTCTGCTATGGTTTGCTTATCAACAAAATTGTCGATAAAATCGGTATAGTTGAGCTGTTTATCTCCAAACCCATTGAGCTCGCTCAGCCTCTCTGGGTAAGCATTTTGCAGACGATTATATTCAATTACAAAACTTCTATCGAGACTATCTATATTGAACTTCATATATCACATCACCTCGTTAACCCATTTAATTGCTTCGACGAAAGTCATTATCTTTCCGTCAACCTCAAGCATAGGAGCTGACATAAAACCCTTGTCTCTCATAACATCCACATCGGTAATTTCTTCGTAGTCCACTCCCTTCGATTTCAGTTTGGTCGTCAGTACATTGCATTTAGGGCAATGCGTGGTATACAGTATTACTTTCATGTTTTGTAAACCTCCGTATATATAAGTTAAGCCTCGTATGCTACTCGTCCGCAGCACGGGCATTTTGACATTGTATAGGGTGCATACACAACAACTTTGTGCGCCCCGTCGTATGACTCACGAACAATCTCCTCTCCCGTCAGAACATAGCTATTTATGTCTGCTTCGAAAACGCACCCGCAGGTCGAACACTTAAACTCAAGTGTTTTACTTGCTCCATTTCTAAGAATATTAATCATCCTATCAGTCCTCCTCGTAAGGCTCAGGAAGTATCTGCCATGCCACCACAAAGGTGAGCACACCGTCAACACTTCCACCCTCAACTGCGTCTATAGGTTCGTCCACGCCGTCAATCTCCCAAGTCATCGAGTCGGCGTCGTACCACGCTGTAACGGTCGCTCTCTCGTTGCGGGGTCTTGAGTGCATACAATTGATTGAATAAAAAAGCTCCTCAATCGTCACGATAAATTTACCACTGTACTCGGGCAGGTCGCTGACAGTTTCTATTGAGTGCCAGTTGGCGTTGGGTGCTCCCTTACAGTCTGCGGGACACGTATGTATCTGTGGCTCGTCACCCTTATGGTCGCTATGAGTCTCATCTTTGGCAGTTATTTCTATCGCCTCATCTATCGCTGTAATCCAGTCAAATATCTCGTCAATGATTCTCTTCATTTTTTAAAACTCCTCTCCATTTCCAATCGTTATATCCGTTCTCTCTGCAACGGTCACAGTATTCTTTGTCTAACCACTCATCGTAAGCGCAGTAAGCATGAGCGAATCCACTACTTCGGCGAAGTGCGTTAAGGTCACTTGTTACCTCTACGAGCAGCTTGTTTAGTCTTAAGTTCTCCTCACGGAGTTGTTTGTTATCTTCTAATTTTTCTTGACTGAACTCCGCATATCCCTTCCAAAAATCAGCATTGCTCTTAGCGGCTTCGAGGTCGGTGCGTAGAGAATTTAGCTCCCGTTTTAGCTTTTTCTTTCTCACACAACCACCACACAGTCAGTGTCCTTCGAGACTTCTGTGTCGGGTCGAATTATCTTCTCGGTCTCACCACCACACGCCGCATACCCCGCCGCGTCTATCCAGTTATCAGCCTTGCCTCTACCGGTCGCCACCCTTGCCATTTTAAAAAGCACCATCATAGCGGCGACATCTTTACAGGTCAGCAGAACCTTTTCATCTGGGAACGCCGCATCGAGATAGCTCGTCCACAAATTTGCTATCGCGGTAAAGCTGTTCTCAGGCGAGCTGTATTCCGCCTCCCTGCTCCTGCAAACGCAGTCTTTTGCGCCATTTAAAATATCTTCTCTGTTAAAGTAATAACCCATTTATCTTCTCCTTTTAGTCTCTCTCACAGCAATTCACGTCGCCGCCACACTTACACGACGGCTCACCCTTTTGACCGATGCACACTTTTGCTCCGTGTTCAACCTTATAATATCTACACTTCTCTTTCTTTATAGGTCTGTTCCAACAATCCGAGCAAGAAAAATCACTACACCAACAGTCGCTGGTTGTAGCATGGTCGTTGCCGTAAAGGTATCTCACACAGTTAGGCGGATAGCCTTTGTCGTCCAATATCGCGTTCGGGAACTTCTTGAGGAAGTCACTTATGTATGTTTCTACCGGGTGTTCTACGCTCCACTTTTCAACTATCTCGATAGCCTCTTCGGGACGCTGAGATTCAACGGTTTCACAGCCAAGGGGTTTACCCATAGCGAGCGGACACATGGAGCAACCAGATGACTTTCCACACATTCGTTCTTTTGTCTTAAGGTAATCTACTGCGTCCATATTAGTCCTCCTCGTCCTCGCCCGCATTATGAACAAGACTATCGCTTGCATTATCGTAGCGCATCTCCCAAACTGGTATAATTACCGGCATATTATCAGTAAGATCTGATATGAACCTCTTCAGCTCAGCAATTGTCATATTTATCATTTACTTTCTCCTTTACTGATGATTTGAAAAGTAGTTTCTGATAACACTCTTTACAAATATCAACATTAATCCATTCCTTTTTTTGGAAATACGATTCCCATATCAATAGAGGCAGTTTCTATCTCTTTTTTAACCTTAAAATGGTTATCAGCAGGTCTTATTCCACAAATATCACATATGGCTTTCAGCATTTTTCTTCTTTCCTTATTTAACTTCTTTCTTCATAAGTTCTTCTCTGTAACCCCATAACAAATCGCGAATTTCCTGAATTTCTGAGCTAATTAGCTTATGCTCTTTTTGGCGCAAAATATCATGAAGTCTATCACAATCATTCACAATTTTGCAAATTTCAGATACTTTCATCATTTTTCTCCTTTCCAGTAATCAGCTCCGAATAAGGCAGCCCCTCAATCCAGTCGCAGAAGGTATGCCACTCATTTAACTTATGATTGCGACGAGACTTATACATGTTCGCCAGAACTTCGTAGTTAAACATTACGGTGCGACGCTGGTTGTAAGAGGACGGAAGAAGCTGAATAAGTTGCCACCAGTATTTTTTATCTTTGGTTTCAAGAAAAATTCTTCGATAATAATTTAAAGTATTAACGGTGGTTTTAAGAAGCTCTTTCCCTGATAGTCTAAAGCCGAAATCTGATTCATCGGGCGTACAATTATCCTCATGAGAAACTTTAAGTCCTCTTCCATCTAATAGGTGTTCTTGTGAAAAATCCTCCAGCGTAAACTCTTTTGCATGAATCTTGTGCATGGTAGAACATGAATTAGCAACCGTACCTACCTTGTAAGTATCAAATTCCTTCCACCAGTAGAGTGGAGCTGTAACATCCACATACACCGTAACCATTCTCATAAACTTACGATGGTCAGTACCGGCATTACGGAGACGAGTCATGAGATCTAAATCTTTAGACCCCACGACATAAATTGTCGGAAAAAGATTACTCGCACGAGGCGAAACCCAGCCACTGTCACTCTTATCCCAAGAGTTCATTGGCGACCTCATACCTCTAATGGATGCCTCAAATCCATACACATCAACATTTTCAATTTTTATCATTCGCTATCCCCCTTAAAAAAGCCAGCTATATCAAACCACTTGTCTGAGATGATGTTTCCGATTTTTGTCACCGAAGAACCCATCCCATTATCTTCATATCGAACATATTTGCCCGGAAGATCTTCCCATTTATCTACGCCGACTACCCTTAATACTTCGGAGATAGACCCCATAGACTTGGCGCTAAAGACCCTCTTTTTAGTCTCTCGATCATAACTATCCAACGCATATCCGCCGACGCCCCAAACACAACATCTGGACTCCATATATATTATCCATGTCAGTACCCCGTGGTCTTCTCGCCCCAGCATCGTGCCGGTTATTATCGCATTTTCAATTTTGCCCACTTAATCTCTCCTCTCTATTCGTCCGAACCCTCGACAATATCAAGCCCGTCCAGCACACACTCTGCACACAGCTCGTCGCCGTCCACATAATAAAGTGTCTGCTCTACACCGCACTTGTCGCAGAAGTATCGAGTAACACGCCTATGTGGACACGAGTCACCGATACACCCAAGTTCAGGCGGACATCCGACGCACTCATTAAACTCTTTTTTCACTTAAACATCTCCTTAATAAACTGCTCGGAGTCACCGTCCTCTAAATAAAATCCATCAGAGTGCATTGCTCTTTGGATGTTGCATATCAGCTGAAAGAACCTCCAATCGGGAACCCTCTTCCACGCCCGACCAAGCGTTTCAAGAAAGCCGTCTATTCTGTCGGGATTCCTTCCGTTACCCATATCTCTCGTCATTATGTATGCTGCCGTACACGATGGGCATACCTGCCGTCCCTCGGGGACTATTTCTCCGCAGCACACACATCTATCTGCATTAGCCATTGTTATTCCCTCCGTCCTCACTTTCGCTTTTGATAACGCTGTCGATCGTTTCGGTTATGTCAAGCAGTGCTCCTGATATTTCCTTGTTTTCAATGCAAAAGGACAAACCTTCAATCTGACCTGTTATCCTTTCGAATCTTATTCTGTTCTCTGCTTTCATTCCGTGTCACCATCTTTCAATTCTCCGTAACTGCAATAATCATCAGGGTCAGGAGTTTCATAATTACCCCATCGGCACTCTTGATGAGGGTATCCATCGTTGTTGTCTTGCCAATACTTACAGTCCTTACATCTGACAACCTCAACCACATCGGCGATTGGTGCTGACTTTATAACATTGTAAATGTCTGTGGCTTTATAAAGCGCATCAGCTTCACACGCAGCTCCTTCAACTAAATTTTTTTGACAACTTATGTGATACCAAGTTGTGCCTTCAATTTCATCAATCGCTGCCTCACGCTCTATGTATTCAGCCATTGTTTTCACGCTCCTTTAACGCTCGTTCTGCCTTTTCACGGATGAGGAAAATTGAATTATTTATCGCTCGCTCATCAAAAACGACATTTTCAGACACAAAAATCACTTTGTTTTCGGTATATGTAATTTCATGGATTGTGCTTGTGTATATCCTTACACCGTCGATTTGATAGATTGTGTCCCCCACTTTTAAGGGAGGCACGATGACTCCGTGTTCAAGAAGATATTCGGCAAGGTACTCAGTAAAGCTTCCTGTTTCGGGGGGCTGATTTTTTAGCATGGATAATCAAATAAACCAGTCGTTCTCTGCTAAACCGACAAAATCCAAACTGATATCCTAAACAATCGCTATAATCCATTTTAAAAATCCTCCAACTTATTATCGTAGATATTGCCGATGACCTCAAATTCGGTTGAACCATAGTCAAATGTTGTAAATCTCACACCCGCTCGCCCGATAAAACTCGTGAGATCGTTGTCATAGACAATTTGATAAATGCTCATTTTGCCGAAGCAAACTCTCTTTACTATATCGCCCTCAAAAATATTTGTGCCTTTTCTATCTTTCAGACCTATGTACTGTCCTATGGTTTCAGGGTTTACAATATAGTGCGAACTTGGCTCGTTGTATTCTTTTGGGTGCGGAACAGTAATATAATCACAAAGCTCGTCGTCAGTTCTGCAATACTTAGCTTTATAATAATATCCCTCAACCCATTCACCGTTGCCTATTGTTTTGCCACGAAAAAGTATCTCACGCATTGTTATTCCCTCCTATTCTGTGTTTGATTGTGTCACATATATCTGCGACAAGCCAATCGTCCGGTTCATCTGCATACCAAAAAGACCAATCGTCAAACGCGCCTTCGATTATCCAATTGTTTTTATAATACTCAGTCGCTTCTTCTATCATCAACTCGTCGAAGGTATAAACAAAATACGGCTCGCCGCCGTCGTCAACATAGAAGTCGATGAAGTACACATCTATACCCTGCTTTTTTAATTCTTCAATCACTCTTTCTTTTACCACATTAATGTCTGTCATAGTCCAGTCTCCTATTTAGCTCAGCCTCACATGCATACCAAAAGTCGTCATCTTTGCCGATAAACCTCATCACATTTTTAATATATGACTCCGACATATCTTTAAGCTTGTGTACTACGCCACAAGTATCTCTCCACTCGTCGCCGTTGACCCCGTGTGGATAATCCCGCTCAAACGCATATTCAGCTAAATAATCGCTTCCTAAGCTCATTTTTTGCCTCCGTCCATTTTTGCGCCGCAGTTAGAGCAAAACGGTGTTTTAATATATTCTCTTATTTCTTCGTACCCTGTAGGGCATAAGTTTTCTTCCCAGTCATAGTCAAATGTTTCTTTAAAGGTGCTTATATATTGCGCTTCCGCTCCACAGCACGAACACACGCAAGGAATATCGTAATAGCCGTCCTCGATCCACTCGCCGTGTTTAATCTCTTGTACATCAGCGGCAGGAGCGTTCTCAATACTTGTTATTGCTCTTGTTAGGTAAAACGCACATCCCACAGAGTCGTCTCCCCACCATGTCGGCAAATCTTTAATATGTTCTATCAGTTCATCACGGTCAATATAATCACTCATTCTTTACCTCCGCCCAGTCAAGCACACATCCGCAATTACTGCAATATTTAGGCATCGAAAGTTCATAGATAAAAATATCATCATCCGAAACACCCAAGTCGCCTCGGCAACAAGGACATAAGTAATAGCACCCTTCGTTTATCGGCTTCTTTGGTATCTGCTTCTCGAAAACTTCTTCTATAGACATTAATCTTTCATATAATGTTCTAAACGCTTTTCCAACTTCTTCAGGACTTGGGTGCTCATCAATAAAATATACCCGATCATCCTCTACTATGGGATTAGACCCTTCCCCACCCTCAAAAACGATTTTAATAGGTTTATCATCGTCTTTAGGTATCACATAAATCATCATGCTACCTAATCTCCTTTCCTACACTTGCGCGCAACCATCATTTTATTTCTTTCATTTCAAGATTACCGTCCTTATAAATAATCTCATAAAATTTATCGTTTGTAGCTTTAACCGACTTAACCATCTCAGCCATATCTGTTAATGTCGCAGCACTTACATCAATGGTGCCACGCGCATCACCTACAACCATAACCGCGCTATCAAGCGCTACCTTAACTGGCTTCTTGGCTACTATCTCCTTTATTTTTTTTGCCTCCTTAATCTCTCTCCAAAAACAATAGTAATCATTGCGTTCGGCTTTTTTGAGTTCATACTCTATTGCCTCGCTTTGGTCAAAACGGCATCCTATTAGACATTGATAACGACCTCGTTCTTCAAGCTCATCTTTCTGTCGCGGCACATCAGTGCTAAAACGAACTTTAACACCCGAGCCTATAAGTTTAATAAACTGAATCCTCATGTCTAATGCCTCCGGGGAGAAGCTAACCGCGTAATATTTTCGTCCCCTCCAATCCATAGTCGTCACCTCTCTCCTTCCTGCATCGCAACCCCGCGTGGTACAACAAATTCATCAGCGCCGCGCATCCTTCTTAATTTCGAAATGACCCTTACTAACATTCTTTGAGGCAACTCATTAGCAATAGCTTTTACAGCTCTCATATCCGACTCATAACTAATTAAACCCCAATACTGTAACTCATCGTAAAGAATCTGAGCTCTTTTATCTCTCTTGGATTGTGGCTTCATTTTGCACCTCATATCTTTCTATAGGAATTAAGATACCAATATCCTTTCGGGTTCTTGTAGCAGTTGTCAGCGTACACGATATCGCCCTTTGCTACCTGATTCTCGGCATATATTCTCGCCGGTATCGTCAACGACGACTGCTTACCTGTACCCAGACTCTGCGTATTCACTTTATATCCCCACGGCACACCGTTCTGCCCACGCATGGGGAATACTTCTGTTATCAAAAGCTTTCTCCTGTCTTCGGGCAGTCCGGTCTGAATACCAACATAGCCAAGATACTCGATACTATTCTGTATTTTGACTTTAAGGGTTAAGTCCGGAACATCTGATTTTCTGATTTGCTCTTCACAGGCAGCTAAAAGCCCGTCCATGTCGGTTATTGTATAGGACTTAAGCTCGTTCCCCTTAACACCCTTATCCGTCGCATAATCTGAGATGATATCCGTAAGGAAACCTACGACTTTGGACTTGCTAACAGATTTTGCAGTTCCGTTTTTAAAGAACGAGTACACTTGCACAAGCTTCAATAGCTCTCCCATGTTCCCAAACTCTTCAAAGTAGCCAATTTTAATTAGGATATCGAGCTGTCGCGTATCAATAGAGGTCTTCGAGAGAGCCTTAAGAACCTCCATAAACGGTCTCCCTTTTACCTCGTCGTATATGTCATACAGCTCATTTGCAAGAGCAGCGGACATATACTTAACACTCGTCAACCCCTTTGCTATTTCTTTTTTCTCCTTGTTAAAATAGAAGACATCTCTCGACGCGCCGAAACGAGGAGGTGTTACCTTAAATCCATATTCGGCGGCAAGCGTAGTGCCGTTGACGACATCCTCTTCTTTGGCAGCTCTGTTCAGATAAGTCGTAATAAATTCACAGGGATAATATTTGCGAAGATATGCACACAAATACCCCGTAAGACAATATTCTACAGCGTGGTTGTAACCAAAACTGTACTCAGATGCGTCCTCGATTACCTTTAAGAAAGCCTTCGCATCCTCTTCTGCTTCTTTTCTTGGTTTACTCGAATGCTCACAATACCCGTTAAGTATCTTTGGTATTGCTTTCTCTAACCTCTCGGCGTCTTTACGCCCTATAGCTCGTCTAACATTATCAGCCTCACTACCTGACAACCCACACATTTGCTGGAGAAACGCTATAATATCCTCCTGAAATATTAGATACCCCAAGTTATTCTTAAGGAGCTCGTCTATTTCCTTTGACGGGTTTTTATTAGAAATCTTTTTCATTAGCCTGTCTCTATACGAAGCTCCCGACGGTCGAATAGCGGCTGTCACCAAAGCCATATCAAAAATTGAATGGGGCTCAAACGTCTTTAACAGTGAGAACGCAAAAGATGATTCCATCTGAAAAATTCCTACGGGACTTCTTAGCATATCTTTCCATACTGCTTGGTCGTCAAAATTAATCTCATTCATACGCGGATAATGTATACCCGCGAGTTTACAGGTATCGCTAATAATTCCAACATTACTAAGCGGGAGAAAGTCAAACTTTGCCGCTCCGACTTCGTGCAATTCGTCCATATCTATAAAAAGGCACGGGTCGCCGTCCTTATCGAAGACCCCATATGTATCATCGAGGGTTAACGGACTGATTACTATACCCGCAGCATGAATTGACTGAGAAACTTTCGTATCTAAAAGCCCGTCGTAATAGTAAAAAAGCTTAGGAAATTTAGTCCTTGTACCGCCCTCATCCGTCGCGAACTGACTTGCAATCTTATCCACATTAGACAGAGAATACGGATTGTCTGGCGAAAATTTATCAGCGGGTTTAAAAGGTTTGCCGGTTCTCTCTTCTTCCCAATATTTTGCAAGAGCGTTGCCGACACATTTTATAACAGCGCTTTTCTGTAAAGTTCCGAACGACGGGACTCTCGACGTCTTACGAGCCCCGAAACGCTTATATATGTAATTAAAGACTTTGGGTTGGTCGGTCTTCTTAACATCGACGTCGATGTCCCCAATTTCTTTCCTATCCTCGTTTGCAAAACGAGAGAATACTGTATGCCACTGCTCCGGATTGCAGTCAATTATATCTGTAACAAAAGCGGTTCTCGAACCACCCGCAGAACCTCGTCCGGGACCAACCGGTACATCATTTTCTTTGCACCAACATATCAACTCGCTCATACAGAGCATAAAACCACTCATACCAAGCTTCTCAAAAACTCGTCTTTCTTCCACTAACGCTAACCTAAACCCCTCTTCCTGTTCGGGCGGTATAACCCCCGTCTCAAGCTTCTCTTTGAACATTCGGTCAACACGCTCAGCTTCTATTCGGCTATCCTCTTCAGCCGACCCGTACAGTATCGGATATTTAATAGATGTATCAAGCTCGAACGGCTCTACCATATCAGCCATTACAAGCGTGTTGTTCATAGCCTGTCTGTAAAGCTCGGGAGGTAGAACGCCCTGCTTTGCAAATGCAGCGTCCAACTCTTCACGGGACTTATATGTGAGGTCGTATGTATCTTCGTCACCGTAAGACTTATTCTTGTATTTGAGTAATATCTTGCGGCACTCGGCTTTATATTTGTCAAGCGAGTGAGTATCTGTTCCTGCTATCAGCGGCTTACTGTACTTCTTCGCAAGCTCCGCCAAATGTACATTAAAGTCTCTCTGTTCCTGACAATCGTGAGACTGAATCTCAAGGAAGTCATATCGCTTAACAAGACTCTCGTACATCGGATGGTCTACGGGAAGCTTATTTAGAGGACTTGCAAGACACGCGCTCGTTGTGATAATGTTGTTGGACAGCTTCAGAAACTCGTCAAAACTCAATCTATTTACATAATAAAAGTGGTCTTTATCGCATGATTTCGACACTGCAAGGTTGAGTTCTTTCACACCCTGTTCGTTTCGAGCTATAAGCACTGTATGGTAGTTGTCTCTGACCTTTTCATTAAGACTTTCAGTGAGGTATATCTCAACGCCGTGAATGTATTTAATTCCCTTTTCGTCACAATACATCTTTTTCTTGACCCAGTTAAGTGGTTTTCCGTGTTCGCTGAACGCTATAGCTGGTTGTCCAAGTTCAGCGGCTCTGTCGATATACAGCTTGTAGCCTGTGCAACTGTCCAGCAGACTGTTATCACTATGTAGATGATAAATTACTAAGTTGTCTGTCAACCAAACACCTCCTCGTCCATATCTTCGTCATAAGCAGGAGTGCCGTAAGGCAACTCCGCACTTGTCACGCCGTCGGCGACTTCCCACCCATAAGCATGGGCAAGATTCTGCGGCGTTGTGTAGAATCTCTTACTCGGGTTGTCGTAGTACAGAGCAAATTCCTTGTTGTTCGCACTACCATATCGGTCTTTGAGAACTTCAAGGACAACACTGCCTTTCATGGGCGGCGTAATGAACTTGCCGTTTCTGCCAACAACACCCTTTTTATCTTTAGGTGATACTCGGTACAACGATATAACGCGCTGTGCAAGGTTGGCAGCGGCAGCAACGCCCTGTAGGTCAAAGATGCTCATCTTGCGTACCTGTTCCATTTTCTTCGGGTGAATAACCACAAAGCAAGCTACATTCCATCGTTTCGCAAAGTCAATGATTTGTCTTATAAAATCTTCCTGCTTAGTCCACTTTGAGTTATCGTCGCACGACAGATCCACAGATGTGAGATTGTCGAAGAATACCGTTTTTACTCCAAGCCTTCTTACCGCACTCTCCGCCGTCGCGAGGAGATCTTCGGTCTTATGCGAGAACGAATCTTTGTAGAAGTAAAGCTGTCCGCGATAATAGGAATTGATTTTTCTGTACACATCAGACTTGATTCTGTAATACTTGCCGTGTTCGCCCTGCACTTCTTCAAGCCCCCGCTGTCCTGCGTGAACAAAATCAATCCAGTTTTTCAACGACGGGTTTGAAAGCTCTCCGCTGTATATAAAACAAGGATAACCCTGCTCTATAGATCGGCATACAAGCGTCGATATCAGAGAGCTTTTACCCGCAGAAGCTATTCCGGTTATGAGCGTTGTAGAACCCATATAGTTCTTGCCGAGCGCAGCGTCCAAATCTTCAAAGCCCGTTGTAAACCCCTCGACATCCGACATGTCAAATCTCTTTACTTCGGTGTAATCGACTATCGCGGGAATCTCAGACTCTTTCGCGTTATTGATTACATCTCTGACCGCCTCTTTCCCCTCAAAGAACAGCAGTTCGTTTATGTCTTTTATGCGAACTTTCTCACCGTCTGCATTGGTGTGAGACAATGGGATTTCTGCAACCTTGACACGATATTCGCCCAACCTCGGAGCAACTTTCTTTATGTATTCCTCGCCGCTTCTGTCGTTGTCGTGGACGAGGATGATTTCGTCAAACTCTTGCAGAAAATCCCAGCACTCTTCAATCCACTTCGTATTCTGGTCGCCGCCGTTAATGCTTACGGAGTTGTAAAAACCGCACTCAATGAGTGCGGCACAGTCGCCTTCGCCGGTACATATTATCAACGGCTGAGTGGTATTTATTTTATTGATGTTGTAAAGGACATTACAGCAATCGCTGTTTTCGAGATACCATATCTTAAGTTCACCGTGAGGCACTGCGCGTGACTTGCGGACTTTACACATTACGAGCACGTCATTCAGGTCGAAATACTGGAACAAGGTGTTTCCTTTTTCGTCCTGCTGTATATTCAGATAATCTATTGTTTCAGGTGATATTTTTCTCTTCCGCCAATACTTATACACCTCTTCTTTGTTGTCGGCATACTTGGGCTTGGGGTATTTGTATGCCCTGTCTTTTGTTCCGCGCTCTGCGAATGAATACTGTATACCCGCCTCATCAAAAAGCATCTCACACGCTTCAAGAAAAGTACACTTCTTGGATGTGATATAGGCATCTATGATGTCACAGGTAAAGCCACACGCAAAGCAATGAAAAGAATAAGTCTTGGGGTTATACGAGCACGACGGATTCTTGTCTATGTGTTCGGGGTTCGGGCAACACCCGACTCTTCTTGAGGGATTCCAGTTCGTAATACCGAGCAACTCAACCATAATCTCAGCATTTCTATCCCCTAATTTCTCTTTCGCTCTTTGAATATCGCTTTTTAATACCTGTATAAATCATCAACCTCCTTTACTTTATGCTACTTCGTTGCCAAAACTGTCCCAGCCATCTCTCGTTTCCCGCGCATACATTTCCAGTTTCTTTAAATCCGGATATAACCTCTCGATAATTTCATAGGCAATATCGGGCTTCTTACTGTGTTTTGTTACACGCTCACGGAAAACTGTATGTATTTTCCCTCTTTCATCTTTTGCTACAGGAGTGAGCTTTCCTTTATACATATATAAAAGATACTCATGCCCATACCTTACCGTAAAGGCAGCAGGTATTCCAGTAACCTTGTCCCATATCATTCTCGCATGAAGTTTATAGCCTAAGCTTTCCGCTATCTGTTGCGCCTCAAACAAATACTTATCTATCGTCCAAAGAAATAATATAGAGTTCTCTGTGGTAGACTCAGTTGCAAGTCTCAAGTGCTCTTTTATTTCGTCCAAACTACAAGTCGGATAATCTAAAGGTTTTCCGCTACTATTCTCTCTCACAGACTTCTTACCACCCTTGCTTTGCTTCCAAGGTGGGTCGGCATATATAAGCCCATAAGTTTCCTTAATATCATTTAGATCGTTAATTATCATTCTTTCGTTGCCGTCTCCCCACAGCATTTTAGTCTCATGTCGCACAGATATTGGCAATAAAAATCATCCGGTCGGCTTTCAAACTCACCGCAATCCCGGATTTCCTTTACCGTCTCCTGCATCCAGTTTATTGCTTCGTAATAGTCGTCAATGTTGAACTTGATATCCACATCTTTGCTGTTACGAAACATATGAAATCTCAGTAGATCGGGAAACTTGCCATATCTCAGCTTGACATAAATTGAATATATGTATAACTGTCTCGCATACTTCTTCTGCTCGGCGGGGTTTTTAAATTTTGCTTTTGATTTCCAGTCGTGAACTACCAACCGTCCCGCCGAGTCTATGTATATAAGGTCTATAAAGCCCTGAATGATGAAGCTATCTCTTCCGTCCGCCGCCGCAATTGGCTCCTCGAAGTGTTCTTCTACACCGAGTATCTCTTTCGCATCCACGCCCTCGAAGTTTGACAAAAACTGTACGCCGTCGTCGTAATATTTCTTACTCAAGTCGGTGTATTTGTTGGGTGGAAATTCCTGAGTTACACGGTCGAAGAACTTATCTTCATATTCACCCAGCAACTCATACTCGGCAAGTTCATCTTTGCCCCAGCGTTCGAGCAGGGAGTGAACGAAACTTCCGTACTGTGCGAAAGCATTATTTTCTCCCTGCTCACGAGCTATATATGTATACCAATATTGCAGAGGACACTGATGGAAAGAAGACAACTTAGAAAAGCTGTATTTTTCCATATGTCTCATCAGAACGGCAGATCGTCGTCGTCAGTAGTGACATCAACATTTGCTTTCTTTGTGCTCGCCTTTGCTTTCGGTTCAGAGCTGCCGTTGGAAGTTGACTTAGACTCAATAAAGCAGACCTCATCAGCAAGGACATATGTCACACTTCTGTTTTCACCATCCTTGTTCTTGTACGAGTCTGTACGAATAGAACCCCTGACACCTATCTTAGAACCCTTACCGAAATACTTTTCGATAAAGTCGGCGGTCGAGTTCCACGCTCTAACACGAATGAAGTCTGCTTCGTCCTCCGCGTCCTTTCTTTTGGGGCGATTAACAGCTACAGTGAAATTCGCCACTCTGTTGTCTGTGTTACCGGCGGTTCTTATCTCTACGTCGCCCGTAAGTCTGCCGATGATTGTTACATTATTCTCTACCATAAATTAGTCCTCCTTATTTCTAAGAGCTACAAGCTCTTTGTAAACATCTGTCGCTACCTCGAAGTCAGTTATCTTATTATAGTTTGCACTACCCGAAACCGACTTGATTATATCTGAAATTGTTTTCTTCGCCACACCGCTGTCTGCAAGTTCTTTAGCGAGTTTGTTAATGCTGTCTATAGCCATTTCTATCTTAGACTTCTCAGCCACAGGAACATCTGCAACCGGCTCTTCCTCTGCGGCGGATTTATTAACCGGCTTCGGAGCGGGAGCGTCGCCAGCGTTTGCCCAGTCAAACAGAGCCTTGCCGTCGCGCTCGGTCAGCACATCGTATCTGCCCTCGAAGAGGTGTGTATTATCTTTCTGAGCTTCCGCTATGTGGGTGTCCTGCGCGATATTAAAGGTTAGAGTGTAGTTGTACTCCGTGTTATCTCTCTGCTTGTAGCCCATACCGACTTTCTTAGGAACCTGTTTTCCGTTTCTATCCTCAAGAACATAAGTGTCCTTGCCTCTAACGGTGGATATAATATGTATGGGAGACTGAAGAACCTTTTCCATAAAGGCGTCATGTCTCGGAGTTACCTTACCCCAGTTGGTATAAGAATTGCCCGGCATCTTGTCGTGATAATCAACACAGTAATCCCACTCATGAGTTATGCTGTCGATAACAAGAGTCTTATATCCGCCGTCAACCGCATCCTCAATAGCCTGAATGTATTTCTCGGGAGTATACGGAGCCTGAAGCTGAAGGTCGTCGAAGTCGAACTCGTTTGCGTAATATCTTATACGACCATTCTCCGTGTCGATTGCGGCAACTCTACCACCCGCAGCGGCGGCTATGCCCTTCGCCAGTCTCAGCGCCGAAAAAGTCTTACCGCTTCCACTTGGACCCGCGAGTAGCACCTTAAGCCAAATCTGTTCTCTTTTTGCTTTCTGAAATCCCATTTGTTTTACCCCTTTTCATTTTTATTTATTTGGATTTTACAGTCCAAGTATTTTCTCGATGAGCACAAGAATTGCTTTACCATAAAGACCAATCAGATTAAGAATGTTAAAAAGAAATGCGTCAATCATTATCGTTTTCCTCCTTTGTAAAATTTCTTCCTTCGTCCGATGCGTAGAATAGTTTTCTAAGCGAGCAGATATCACGCGGTATCGACTCTTTATCCTCTGTTTCTGCGTAAATTCGTTTAAGCCACGCATAATACTGATTCATTAATGGCGTTGTAAGAGACGAAGTTTCCTTGCCATCAAGATGTCCGCGTTTAAGAACCTTGTAGGAAACGCCGCGAAGGTATTTCCAGAGATTATAGTAAGCAAGTTTAAGCTTAACCATATAACCGTCGGCATCTTCGACGACAAATCCCTCTATATGCCTGTTGTTATACAAATAGTCAGGTGCTGTGACTGTGTAATACCAGTCGAAGAATGTCTGCCAATCATTAATTACGACAGCTCGCTCTTTGTGTTCGAGCCCGAACTTGTCTGCAACACTTATAAGCTCGTCATAACTGAACTTTTTGAACTTCAACTCGTTGTAAACAATATCAAGCAAGAAAAGATGATTTTCCGGATAATCAATTATGTGTGGATCTCTCTGCATATCAATACACTCAAACACAAATGTTACATTGTTCTCCCCTGAAAATTCTTTCATTTTCTGCTGTGTATCAACAGGGATTTTCTTATCTATCATCTCTTTAAGCCACGATGCATAATTACCATCCGGATTAGATTTCGTTGTAACAAACAGCGAATCATCTATCTCGTTATATGAAACTAACCCGAGAAACCCGTTTTCTTTAACATACGCAGTTACGGGAAACTTAAGCTTGTGCTGTAACATATCAAACTTTGTCTCCGGTCGCTCGTTTACATTAAAGAACTTTGTATAGCCTCTTGCGACTATTTTTCCTTTGGGAATGTTGATATACAAACCTCGTGCCCTAATCGTCTGCTCATCCCATATCTTGTCAAAGAAAGCCTGTTTTGAGAAGTTAAAAGACGAGATATCACCGAACTGCTTCTCGACTACCTGCTTGTTAGCTCTCAGAGCCAGAATAGCATCTGCAACAGACTCGTTCTTTTTTATCTTTGCAGTATAATCAATTCTCTCTTCAGTCGGTAAATATATGTTGTTTTTAAACTCGCTTACCTTTATCTCATTACCAACGAAACTAACAACTCTTATAGAGCCTCCAAACTCAACATTCCCCTCAAGATTAAAAGCTCTGCAAGTCTGAATGGGATTTCCTTTAAGATTTCTGTGCCCATGCACCTGATAAGCATCAGTATTTTCGCAGAAAGACTGATCAACAACATCGGCGTCGCTATAATTCCCGGAACCTTTAATCATTTGGTCGGTAGCTACCAGCGTGAGATTGTTGGGCAGCGTACTAAGACCACCGTGTGTAGCCAATATAGTTTTGCCACGATATATATAATAGGCGCATTGTCCGAAACTTCTGTAAAGTTTGCGAACATCCTTTTTAGTAAAAGAAGCGCTTTCAAGCTGAGCTCTTGTATGCATCTCAAACTCTTTTGACCCGGTAGTTCCGTCATTAGCCCAAACCCACATATGTTTCTCATGATTTCCCTCTATGAGATATACATTCGGTTCTTTATAGATGCGAAGAAGCTCCTTTACTACCTCTGCATTTTCAACTCCTCTGTCAGTATAGTCTCCGCAGAACACAAACAGCTCATTAGGTTTCTCGGTGACATCCCCGATTGCTTCTTTGAGTGCCGTATAGCAGCCATGAACATCTCCAACAAAGTGAACCGCATCGTATTCCGAAACATCCATAGGTTTGAACCACACCTTTGAAAGCTCATCCGGTTTTATAATGGTTATCCCCGACGGAATTTTCTGAGTAGCGAAACGAGCGTACATATTGTCGATTACCGTTTCAGGAACCTGTTTGACTATAGGTCGCATTTTATTTCGCCTTTTGGTTTCCTCAATAGGAATGTCGGTAAAGTCTACACAATAAATCCTATAGCGATAACGGTTACAAAGCTCCGCATAGCGCTTCATCTCGGAAGTTTTGGAGTTCGTCGCGTCAATAACGGTGAACTCTCCTCGCTCCATTCGAGACTCAAGAATCTGAAAGAGTGTCTTCCAGACCTTAGTGTCATTTAACTGACTTATACACTCTTCGCCACAAACATTTAAAGTGGGCGAAGCGTACATCAACCTTATCTCGTCGGCGGATAGTGTATAGGGTTCAAGTCCATTTTGTTCAATCCATGTTGACTTACCACACCCAGCACTACCGCGCAACAACAGTAATACCCTCATTCATTCCCTCCTTACTTTTGAATCATTATCGAACTTCCATCGTCGCCGGTCATCACACTCGGGAGCTTTCCGTCCCACTTTTCTATGTATTTTTCTTTAAGAATCTTATCCGTCAGGGACTTCTCAAGAGTGTCATTTGCTTCAGCTTCAGCCTTAGATTTTATAAGCTTCGCCTCTGCGTCTGCCTTTGCCTTATCCACAGCCTTTTTATTTTCGATTTCCTGCTGTTCTGCCGCAAGCTGAGCCTGTTGTTTTGATGCTATCGCCGCCTGATATGACTCGTCAAAGTCAATGTCGTTTACCGTCACTTTGAGTATCGCAACAACATCCTCGCCGTACTTCTCGTCTATAGAAGCCTGAAGATTTTTCATTATCAGAGGCTCAACTATCGAGCGGTTCGTCGCGTCGGTATCGCTAAGCACTTTGCTACTGGATTTAATAGCCGAAGCAACTATGTTTTCGGACACCAGAGAGTTCTTGTAGTTCGAGACATTAGCGTAGATCCACGCCGACCTGTCGGGGTTAATCTGATAAGTAACGGTCACATCTGCGTAGTAAATTGCTGTTCTGCTTTCAGTCTCCGACCAGATTTTGTCACCGCCGAACTGTGCGTCCTGCTGTTTGTTATTTACAAGTTTTATGCTCTGAACAATGGGCACTTTCCAGTTGAAACCACTATGTACAGGCTGGTCGCTTATCTGACCGAGCGTCGTTCTTACTCCCGTATATCCGGTCGGCACAATAGCCGCTGAAGCTGAGAGTACGAACAGACATATCGCCAGCACAAAACTTACTATAGAAATCGCCGCCGGAACGTCGTCTCCGTATTCTCTCTTTCTGTGAGCTAAAATCGCACCTACAGCCGTGAGAACCACAGCTATAACTATCATTACAATACTAAATATCATTTGATTTCCTCCTTGGTTTAAATCCATCTAATTTTCGGTTCACCCTTGAACCCCTTTTCCCAAACAAACCACGCATACGCCACAGCGCTCGACTCAGCTTTACTAAAATCGCCGTTCTTAGCACAGTTCACTCTGCCGGAGAATACATACACATATTTCGGTGGAGCTTTATCAAACAATTGCCGTCTTGCCTTGCCCTCAAGAAATGTGACCTTGAGGAACATAGCTATTTTAGTTGAATCCATAGATAACTTTAAGGCTTTCTCTATAAATTCCTTGGCATGTTTGTACGGCGGGTTCGTGATAATGTCGCGTGGTATATATTTTGTGGGATGAGGTTTGGTTCTCAAAAAGTTCGCCACACATGTATTCGGATAACCCCTATCCACAATGTCACTCGACAGAACGTCGTAGCCGTGAGCCTCCAATACTTTTGATATGTGTCCTCCACCACAAGCCGGTTCCCACACATAGTGAGAGAATTTCTCTCGTTTCAGCAGCTCCTCAACTGCTTTCGGGTCAGTCGCGTAGTAGTCGTCGTCTGCCCTGTTTTCGTTTGAGTGGTTAGACGCCCCGATAATTTTGTACACAGAGTTTGCATCGCCGCTCCAATCCCGAGCCATTTCATCTCCCCTTCTTATTTTCATTTTTCAAATCAAAACCCGATTCCTTTTAGTCTGGAATTTTCCAATCATCATCCCTAACCCGAAAGGCATCGCCACACTGGATGATATCGGGATAGTTTGACATCGCTATCTTTATCGGATATGGATCTATTTCATAGGCATAATACTTGACATTCGTAAAGCCCATTTTGTCTAAGCAATACCGACCGGTTGCTATGCCGTCGTACATAGACAAGACTACAAGCTCTTCGTCTCTCGGAACATCTTTAAGAGCATGATTTAAAGTATGTATGATTATTTCCGCCGTCCATCCGTTGCCGAGGGCTCGCAGTCTTTGACTGTTGCTTACTGCGGAAGTATAACCGTCCGGCATGGTCTGCAATCTCTCGCATTCCGTAGGCGTAAGCTTGCGTATAATGTAGTAACCGTCGGCGAGCTCAATCGGGTATTTTTTGTCCTTGATGGTTATAAGCCCGTCTCTAACCTCATAAACGGGGAGTTCCTTTCCTTTACCGCCCACAGGGACAGCATATAATCCAGTTTTTGCGCCTACTCCGCCGCCTTGTCCACACAGCGTAGTTGCTTTTCCGTCGGGACTATATACACGATATTGTTTGCTGTCGTGCGACTTATTCTTTGCATTGCTCTCTATAGTTCCTATGCGTACCGGCACTGCAACCCCGGTCGCGGGATATCCGCCAGCGGTTGTGTTGACTGGTACAACCGATTCAAGCCAATAATAATTAGCCCGGTCGGTAGTCCAGTCAGTCTCAAGCACATCGCGAAGTAAAATTTCCCTGTCTTTCGGTTGTTCTATATCACCGAAATTCGTAACATAGAATCTCTGACGGTGCTGTGCCGAAACCAATGCGCTATTTATGTGTGTAAGCCGAACTGATGAGTCTTTGCCCCCTCCAAGAGCAGAGTAAATCGCGTCTTTTATGGGTTGAGCTGCCGATTTATTGTTCTCATACAAAAATATGTCGGGCTGGAATTTCTCTTTCGCTATCCGATAGTTCTCGAACAGCTCCCAGCCGACACCTTCAGGCAAAACTTCTCTTCCGTTTTTCTGGGCGATACTCCACTTTGTACAGGGGCTACCGCCTATAAGAATTTTAATTATGCCGACTCTACTCCTCTCGCGCTCGACAAGAATTTGTTAATAAGATAAGTCTGACCTTTACCTGTGACTTTCGGCGTCTTCGTGATATCTACCGTGCCGTCGGGTCTGTAGAAAGTCGATATCTTAACCTCGAACAGACCTAAGTCCATAGACTTCTGCGTCGGCATATTTTTTCTGTCGCCCGACTTTATCAGATAGTCGTTCATTCTCAGCCACGAGAAGAGACGATTCTGTCCAATATCGACGCCGTTCTGCTTTATAATCTTCGCAAGGTCGCCGACTGGAATAGATGTCTTCGAGCTTTCTACAGCCTCAGCGAACAGCACCTTCGGAGCTTGAGCTTTTAACTGATTTGCAATTCGTTTTGTTTCGTTGAGCATAAGCGTAATAGCTTCTCGCCCATATGTATTGCAGTCCGCAAAGTAGTAATCGACGAACTGTTTTGTATCATTTACATAACCACCTGTCTTACGGATAACGGGCAGGACTTCGGCGGTTATCCAATGCTTAAACTCTTTTGCTTTCGGTAGCTTGCTTGAGAGGATAAGACTGTAAAGACCAGACTCGTTGATAAAGACCACTTCGCGGTTCTGACCTGACAGAACGATTCGTTCTGTCAGCTTATCTTCGTTATCAACATGGTCGCGAATAGCCTTTTGGGTGTTCGTATATCCCAGAGCCGTTGCTACATCCTTGCCGATAAAATACGGCTCGCCGTCGATTTCAAGCGCTCTAACATTTCCAAGCTCTTCGTTCGTAAATAACGTCATTTTCTTCTCTTCCGTTAAACTCCTCCTTTGATTTTCATTTCTATTTCCTCTGTAAATCTTTTGAATCTCGGCAAAACCGCAACCCTCAGCTCGTCGTCGAATTTATAGTAGATTGCTATTGGTTCGCCACACTGATTGCACCGAGCAACATAGCCAACAAACTCCATGTTGTTTACACATTTCCGAGGCACAACCTCGTGAGCTATTAGAGTGAGAAGCTTAGACTTCCTCATTTCTTCTCCTCCTATACTTTAAAAGCTCACTGCCATATTTGTTTCTCACATATTCCCTGCGACTAACTCCGTATTTCTTCTGTATGTATCTGTCTACAAACTGCCTTTCGTTGTAGAGTTGCTGTTCGGTCTTGTAGAACCGGCACCCGCCATATTCGCACAGCTTTTCTGCAAGCACAGCGCAGCAGCTTCCTCTGTCTGCAAAACATTTATGTCTATTCATAAAATCCTCCAAATTCATCCAAGTTTTTCAATACCTTTTTCGTGTAGTGAGTAGAGTGAATATCCTGTTTCCATAGGCGTTTTGCTCCACCCTCGCCGCAGTTGTAAGCCATCAGCGCATCTGCAAGTGAATAGCGCTTCAGATACCCGCTAAGGATGTACACGCCGCTTTCGATGTTCTGTGCTGGATCAAACAAATCTGTGACACCCAACTCGTCTGTAAGCCACGATACATTACAAGCATTGATTTGCATCAAACCGTAGTCGTTGGTTGCGCTAATCAAAGTCGGATTGAAATTACTTTCCGTTTTGATAACTGCTTTGATAAGAGCCGCCGAGACACCGTACTTCTCGGCAATCTCGGCAATTATTTCGTCGTATTTTGTCTTTGAATCGGCGGGTCTTTGTTGCTCTGTGGTAGAGGCGATTTCTGTTTCGGATTCAATTTCCGTTTTCAAATCCAAAACCGATTCGTTTTCAGTTTCGGTTTCAACTACCTCTGCGCTCGGAGCTTCTACCGGCAAGGCATTACCGACCATAAGAAATGCTCCTATGCTCAGCACCAGAGCAAACGAAAGACCTTTTATTATTTTTGAATTTGACTTATACATAGGCATTAATTGTTATGTTGTAAATGTCTCTGTCTGTGCCAAAGTCGAGTATGTCCTCCATATCAGAGGCAAGTCTAACTTTCTCGACACGATATGTATGATTGAAAGGCGCTGTACTGCGTCCCCGATTCTTGACGCAGTTCCATATATCCCAAGTAGAGACGCCAATCTCTTCGGCGAGCTCTCGCATCGTGTCGCCCATAGCAAACGGAAGCTCATAATCGTCGTCGTCAACGGCAATGTAAACAATTTTAGGTTTCTGCATAATAAATTCCTCCTATTTTCTCGTTGACATTCAACCGCCCTTGTGTTATAATGACAATGGCAGGATTATGCCCCTATAAAAACACGTCAGTGTTTAGTATAAGAGCATACGAATGTCGTTCCTCCTCATCGAATTGGGAAGCCGTCGCCAAACGCTTTTACCCTTTCGTGGGGAGTCTTCTTTTTTTTAGTCTTCTATTCCGCACAAAGACCGTATTTCTTCTACCGCATCAGTTATTATATCAAACTGTTCGCGGATATCTTCAACAAAGTCTTCTGCGTCCATGTGTTTTTGAGAACCTTTCAGATTCTCCGCCCAACCATCGAGTCGATCCTCTTCGTCATCTAAGATGTCGTTTGCAAATTCGACCCTATCGTTTATGTATCGAGCAGCTCTCGCGAGTGCTCTCTTGTTCTTACGAGTCAAGTATATCACCTCACTTTGTTGATTTACCAAAAACTATGAAAATAATTTACGCAACTTGCTTTTCAAACATTTCTTTGCAAAGCTCGTAAATTTCATTATTGGAAACCCGTTTTGAAGTAACCAGCTCGTTTACGTCTGTCTTTCCGAGGACGAAATCTGACACCGCCTTTCTCGCTTCGTCGTATCTGAGGATTGTGTCTTTGAGGTAGCTCATCGTAATTCTTACATCTGAATGTCCGAGCATACCCTGTAAATCTCTCATAGCATAATCATTCGCGCCGCCATCGTGACAACACAACACTATATTCGCAAATGATTTCCTCATGGTATGAGATGAAATGTGTATCGGGAGCCCAGCTTCCTGCCCCGCGTTTTTGAGATATCGCGAATAGCTTTGCTCCTGTAGTTTTCCACCGTTATTCTTTGAGAATATATAATCATCGGGAGAACAGTTTCGTCCGCCGAGCCACTTGCGATATTCTGTAAGCGTTTCCTTTATCGCATCTGAAATGAAACACCGATTGATTTTAGATGTCTTGCTCTCGACTACGGGTATACGGTCTCTGAACTCGCCGTCGTCGTCCATGATCCAACCCCATTTTAATTTAACGAGGTCGCTTGCTCTAAGACCGAAGCAAATGCCGCAACGGAACATAGCCCAGTTTCGTATTCCCATTCGTCCTGTGTTTTTGAGCTTATCCAGTACAACACACATTTCATCATAGGAACGAATCGAATCCGCCGCATGAGCTATTGGAACGCCGTCCGATTTTACACCGGACAGCAACCGCTCTTGCTTTTTCTCTTGTTCTAATCGCCGATTTGCTTTTCGCTCCTTTTCTGAAAATTCATTTTGAACCCGATTTGTTTCCCACAAGGATTTATATCTGTCTCGCTCTTCTGCTGTTTCGCGGAGGAGCTTTTTTAGCCTTGCGTTCTGGGCTTTCAGGCTATCAATAAGTATGTCTTTATTAACATCAACACTGGTTATCTGACCCAATTCTGACGCTCCTTCCAAGCATTATACACTCGATTGAAATTGCCCTGAATACTGATAGGATAACCGCGATAACCCTGACGCCTTATCTCACGCTCTGCAAGAAGCTCAATCCACCAGTAAAGTACCTCTGGATCGCTCTCAAGAGCAGGAAGATATTCTTCCGGGAAATGAGTGTTATCACCTCTGTGCCATTCAGATTCATATTTATCTCTTAAATTTCCCCTCATCTCCGCAGGCGGTGCGGGATTTGCCGCAATGCGCTGCCGCTCTCTATCTATTTCGTCCCAACGCTCTTTAACATCGGCTCCAACAAACACCGCCGAAGCACCAATCAGACCAAGAAATGAACCCAAAAATCCCATTTTACAAATTTCTCCTTTCATTAATCGAACTTTAGTCGAACATTTGTTCCGTTTACATTTTTTATTATAGTCCTAAAAAATTCTCTTGTCAACAGGGAATTTTTTCCAGTTGTAAGTTGTCACTTTTATCGGACACTCAAATCATTTTCCTTTATGAGGCGAGCCGCTATGACAGGACTTAGCTTAACCGTCGGCAAAGTAATTTTGCTTGCACCATTGCTCCAAGTTTGATGGCTACCGCAACACCTCACCTCCTTATAGCCGTTATCCCGTAAAATTCTCTTGAACTCTTTTACTTTGAATTGAGTCAATCTGACATACACACCTCCACAACAGCATAATTTCCAAACTGTTCACACTCCTTATCGAATAGATAATTTAATAGCTCTGCAAAGTCATTTCCTTTTCCAGCATATCCAAGCTTATTTGCGCTGTCCCGAATTGATTTCATCTTAGGACACGACTCGCAGCTATGTATTGAGCAGAGCTTGCTTCCGATACCGGAACAAGCCACAAACTCATCTCCACTTTTCGTTTTTGCTACTACTGTTTGATGTTCCATTTTTCCCTCCAATTAACAGCCGCACACTACTTTTATTTTTCTTGTTATATCCGTCATAACCGATTCGTCGGTGATTTTACCCACTCTCCTTCCTAATCTCGATTTGTCTACCACTCTCAGTTGTTCACATAACGCTTCCGATTCATCTCTTACGCCCTGCTTACTTGTTATTTTGACGTGCGTCGTCGCCATAGACGGTTTTATTTTTGTTGATAAAGGCACGATAACCGTCGTCGGCGAGTGGGCATTTCCCACATCGTTTTGCACTATAATCGCAGGTCTTGTGTTCCGTTGTTCAGACCCCACTCCGTCCAGCGAAACCAAGTAGATTTCTCCTCTCTTAATTATTTTAATCTTCCTCTCCCATATTATTTTTTACTTACGATAGCTCAGATGCTATCATACACCTCAACGATTTCGTCTACCCGCTCCGTACTGAAACTCACACTCGCCGGATTGTCTAACACACACATTTCCGTCCATATGTTCACAATACACGCCGGTAAAGGCTCGTCTGCAATATGTCGTGTTCAGTATCATAAACTCACCACCGTCTTTGCTTTCACCTTTTCGTCGCTCATTACCTCCGATATCGCCGCCGCACACGGTTTCCAACAATTACCGTTGTGTGCGCAGTTTTTGCAATATGTTTCCAACACTTCATACACCGTCATATCACGCTACCTCCGAATTTGTTTTAAATTCGCTAAGAGCTTTCACTACAGCTTTGTATGTATCGCTCTCTACTGCCTTATCAACCTTACTAAGCAGCTCTGCGTTAAGAGCGGCGAGCGCTTTCATCCTTGTGTCATATTTTTTAGGAATCCTCATACCGGAAGCAACATCGGTTACATACCATCCGTCACTCCGCTTATCAAAACCAAATTCGATTTCTCTTCCTCGTGGAGTTCTTACTACCTGTCCATAACCGCTGACCCGCTCAAAGTGATTAAGGGTCTTAGAGTCGTTTCTGTTAGATATCGCTGTGTAAAAGTCAAGTTTATACATTTTCATTTACCTCCAAATCTCTTCATTTTAGTTTTCTTTCTAAACCAAAGCTCATAAGGAATTTCTTTTTCATTCGCAATAGTACATATTGACTTATCAGAAAAGCTATCCGAGAGGTTCCGAACAAGCTCTACACAGTGACCCCTTCGCAACTCTTCCTTAATTTTTTCAATCTGTGTGTACGGACGAATAGAATCAGGGCGCACCTCAACTCTACGCATATTATGGTCGTCTACTTCGCCGCCCGCAGAAGTATTAAGGTTGGCTAAAGTATAGATATAATATTTGGGGTCATAAATGTAAGTTCCCTCATCATAAACGATACTGCCAACTACCGTCTCTCCCGAGTAAGTTTCACCGACATACTGATAATTTCTCTGCTTATTTGTCTGGTCAAAAACCATAACAGAAACAAACTTGCCCGAAGCTCTCATCTCATTAAGCTCTTTCTCTTTTTCTTTTCTTGTTTCTATATCAATATTAAATTGCTCTTCGAAACGATGATTGACATCTTTAAGTATATCGGCAAGGGTACGATTTGTATTAGCAACGTTAGCCGTAGCAACCCCTATTGATTCTAATGCCTTATTTACGGTATCGCCATCTATGAGTAAGCCCTTGTTTTCATTACTCATTTTTATTTACCTCCGCTACATCACCGTCTATTAGCCGTTCAGCCGTCATAGTGTCATACTTAATATCCGCACACGCAAACTCGGGATTGTGTCCCACCGCGTCTGCCGATACCCAAACAGACCACCTATTAGCAGCTTCTCTCTTCGCCGTCTCTTCGTCGTCTGCTTCAATCTCATATGTAACTCGTCCTGAATAGTTGAACCGTACAAGATATTCCATTTCGTTCTCCTTTTCTTAAATAAAATCTACTATGAGCATACTGTCACCCATAACTACATCAAAACACCTTAGTGTGTCTAATATCGTTTCAATACTCCTCCGGCAACAGCATGGTCGTCACATTACCCTCGTCGCCGAAGTCTGTGATTATCCACACCTCGCCCTTACTTGTGTTATATGCGGCGAGCGTTCGTCCATCGCATACCCGAACCGCCTCGTCGTTTAAAGCCTTGTCCTCTTCGGGGATATCACCCCAATCGCACTTTGTGTATCGTCCGAAAGCGTCGAGCAGCTCCTCGCAAATTTTACCGTCACCGAGTATATTTGCTATACCCTGTGTCATGACCTGCATTCCTAAATCAAATTTCAATTCCATTCCAAATTCAATTCCTTTCTGTTTGTTATTTTTTTGTTTCAGCATTTGTCTTTGTTTGGGCAAGTATCACAATCGTAACGCACCCAATGTCCATCGCCGTCCTTGCCCATACAATCACTCTCGCCTTTGAGTTTTTACATATATGTCGTATGCTTCGTCTGTATTGTCGTCTATGGATTTATAATAAAAATCATAGTCTTTGTCTACACAGTTGTCGCTCCAAAACACACCAACATTACAACCGCAATCCTCATCAGCCCATTCCCCTTCAAACCTAACATCGTTTATGCAACATATTTCTGCAAGCTTATTGAGTACGGGTATAGGGCAGCTCCACGCCGTATCAAACCACAGCGTATTCTTGTGGTTGAGTGAGGAACATTGCGCGTTCCATTTTGTGCCCCAATTCGCCACACTCCAATCATACCAATTATTTGAGCCGTACAGTTCCCTCGTTCTCTTGCCTAAATCACCGCGATAAATGTTGTTGGGCATTGGGATAATTTTGTTGAAATCAATCATAGACCCATTTCCTTTTATGCTCCGAAGAACCTTGTCTATATTCTCCTGATTTCCGTGAAACACAATTCGATTTGTTACCCAATTTGGCATTTTAATTCTCCTTTCTAAATTAATATTATTGATAATCAAACATGGTTACGCGCCTCTTCTTATTACTTCGTAGTTTTTAGGGATTCTGTTTACCGGCACATATGTATATTCATTTAAATTCATCCAAAACGGACGACTAAACTGATACGCAGCCGGATGCTTTACCAACCGTTTTTCAGTACCGTCCCACAGAGTAAATTTGATTTCACTTCCGATTGGCAGATTGCTGAGTGCGTCTGGACTCTTTTTCTTTTTTATATTCTCATAGCAACGCTCTCGCCATTCCTTTGCCCACTCATACTCCGTAGGGGTAAGCACATCAAGTATTCCTTTCGGACAATCATAGTAACCGGGACCAGCGCTCTCATCCATATCCTTGTAAGAAAAGTTAAAATAGTCTTTGTTGTTAACGGACGTGAGCACCACCACTCCAAAAACGCTTTCCTTTTCGGGCTCAACTCCCGTTTTGAAAATGGTTTTCTTTACAGCGGCATAGTAAGTAGAGCCCACCATAGCAGATTTGAGCACTTCATATCTCCCCTTGTCGCCCACCATATCGCAATTCATTATGCTGTCGCACTCTGCTTTTCTATCTATTTTGCCGTTCTTATAGAATGACGCATGATAACTTGTCCATCCCATTTTAAAATTCCTCCTTGATTACTTCTTCAATTACATTATTGTTTTTGTCCATCCAGTATGTATTCGCGCCCAATTTTCTTTTCTTATACCCTTTGCTTAGCATTTGGTATTCCTGCTCCGCTACTGGGTCGTGCCATTGAAGCCCTCTTGCCTTATAGAGCGGAATCCAGTGTGCATCGTAGAAACTGTAACCCGCTCCGTCTATGCCAAAGAAATATCCGAACTCATCAGATTCGTAAATTCTAAACCCACATTCCGACATGATTTCGATTCCATTTCCTTCTTCAAGCCACCAATCATCTACGGAGTCGCCAAACGACCACATTGTACCCCACATTGGGAGTAATTCGAGATGCTCAATATCAACCTCATCCGCAGAAATTTCCACCTGCTCACTCCGTGGCACATCTAAATCAACCACAAGCACAACACCGTCTTCAGTTGATGTTACTTCTGCGACCTCGCCCGACCCATAGCTATATGCATATACCAGATCGCCGACGCTCGGCAATGTAACTTCTCTCCAATCATCCATATCTGCTTCCATCATCTTTTCAATCATGCCGGTAGGTATAGCGTTCATTTCGTGAACCCAGCGTTCAGCCGCATCTCTGATTGTTAAACCATTTTTCATTTTCAATTCTCCTTTCCTTTTATCCTTCAACCTCAACCATAAAGCTGTTGTCTGGATCCATTTTACAAGGTACTCCATTTGCGCTTATCGCTACATACTCAAACAATGGAATTACCATTAAGTATTCGGAGTCGTATACATATACCGTTCCCGAATCATCCACAAAGAAATCATCTATCTCCTCTCCAACTTCAATCCAGTCACCGTCTGACGATTGAAGGTATGCGTCGTCTGGTATAAGTGACACTTCCTTGGACACAGGCTTGACTTTACTCTTAGATTTGGATTTGTTTTTGCCGTCATAGTAGTCATAATTATCGTACCATCCGCCGTAGCACCAATTTTCGCTATCCCAACTTCTATCGCGCACGAACTCCTTCCATTCAAAAAAGTTTCCGTTCTCGTTTGTTATAAGCTCTTTTGCTCTTTCTATCTGCGCGTACATCTGGGGAAGAGAAACAAATTCATGCTGGGTGTGAGCATTGTAATATCCGCACGACAAATTTACCGCAGCACACCCAAGTTCAGGAGCTATATCTACGATATCCGAATAAGAACCATAATCTCTTACAAAACCATACTTCTCTACCGTTTCAGCAAATACCTCGTTATCGAGCTGATAATAAACCGCGTCGTTTTCGTTTGCTCGATCAAACTCAATAATAAAATTCACTTCCGGTTTGATTTCGCTTTTGCAAAATTTTCCCGCTCCGATACCGCCGACTTCCTCATCCTCCGTAAAAAGCACATGACACCGGAGATCCTTGATAACCTCAAGAATCATCGTAACTCCGCATCTGTCGTCTCCACCTATTCCGAACGGAGACATCATTATGCTTTTATCATCGGACATACAGATGATATCCGGCGTGTGCTTATGTACCGTGTCCATGTGAGCGACAAGCAGAACCGGAATTTCGCCCTCGGCATACACAAACCCGTCTCTTACTATTGGTGAATACCCCCTGTCTCTAAGATGACAAACCAACGCCGCCTTAAGCTTGTCCTGCGGGAATTTAAATATGTTAAGCAACTTCATTTTCGTTTTCCTCCTCAGCTTTCTCTTCCATATATTCCTCATAGCAGCTTCTACACATACAGGTGTCGTCTACAGAATGAGCTTCGTCTTCCCACTCGTAGTCACCGCATCTCTCGCAGTACACCACATTCTCGTCGAAAGCGTCACTACACATCGTGTAAGACTCTCCGTTTATATAGACATCTCTCTTGAGGTCGTTACCCCTATAATCATACCTAATTTCCCACTGCTCATGAACTTCACACCAGAAACAGCAATCCTCGCAATAGAGCTCTCCGTCTATTTCATGTAGATAATCCCCGTCATCGAACGAGCAATCACAACGAGAACAATAATTTCTTTCGCAACACTCAATGCACTGCAACTCACTCTCTTTATCATCACAAGTGTCCATCAAGTCGCCGCAATCAACACAATAGGAGTCTCCGCCGATATACAAGCCCAAATTGATTTTCGATTCCATTTCCTTGTTGTATGTAAACACACATTCATCGGGAAACTCGTAGTAATCGCGGTAATGAAAACTATTGTCGTGGGTTGTTATAAGTTCATCCCAATCGCAATCCACTTTCTTCCACAGATTAGGCATTTCAAGACAAGTTGACATAATATCCTGAACAACAGCTCTATAATCGCGGTAATTTTCGCTGGTCGAATCGCCACCCTTTGGGTACAGACGGGACTGTAGAAGCAGACCGTTCTCATAGAAGAAGAGCTGTCGAGTAATTTTCTTTTCCATAAACCACTCGTCACCCGCATAGGATTCGGGAAGTGTATAGAAAATCATACTCGTACCGTCGTTAGCATAGCTCAGCGTTCCCGCCTTATAGCATCCCTGATATGCACCACTGCTGTTGATAAAGTGACAACTACTCCACGAATTTCCGTTTGACATCAAGAGAAAATCACAAATATTTGCACTCAAAACTGTTATGCGTTTAATCTTGAGCGGATTCGTGTCGTCGGCGACAACGGCAAATCTTTTATTGTAACTATCATAATTCCTATCGCCGTCTTCGTGGGGGTCAACAAGCCCCGTCGCGTCGAATTTGTAATCGTCGCCAACGGGGTACTCTTTAAATATGTTATTGATAACACGACTTCGTTTCATTCCAGAATGAATTTCCTTATAGTAGCCGATTTTGTTTATCCTCTCAGCCTCTTCCTCGCTAATTTCCCTCGCCGCACTTTCTGAAATTGCATCAAGGGCGGTTGTCGCTATAGGATTATACCCGACCCCGTATTCGCTTATCTTTTTGTCAATGTATAACCTAAGTTTTGCAAGGTCGTCCTTGAATTTATATGTATCTGTCGAACGTATCTCATCTCTAAGAAGCACAATTGCTTTTGCTTTTTCGTTCCACATAGGATGCTTTCGCAAAAGCTCGAACACCGGCTTCTTTTCGCGAAGCCACTCACGAACATTAATTCTTATTCCGTCTGTGGTATAATCATGGTCGATACCGATAGTATCAAAAATCTTCCTAACCTGCTCTGTGTAATAATTAATTTCTGCATCAAAACTGTTGTATTCTTCCATAAACTTTTTATTTTCATTTTCAAAATACATTTTAAATTCCTCCCAATTTTCAATTTACATTTCTATTATGTATTCTCTTTCTGATGCTTTTTTAAAGACAGCGGGAACAAGTTCGCTTACAAGGCACCAGAGACTATGTCTATCTGCGCAAAGTCCGTTACAGCTGTGTCCTAAAAAACGCGATACAGAAACCTCTTCGTCAAAAGCTACGCCCAAACGCAAATGATCTATATTGCAGATCGTTCCAAGTTTCCCGCCTGACGAAAAACCAGCAACATCCTTTATACACCTAACTCTGTCGCCAACCTTGAAACTGTTTTCCATTTAGACTTCCTCCTTGATAGCGAACTTAACGCAAGTTGTGTCATTCCATTGATTAAAAACACTGCTAAACAAGCCCGTATCAACTCTACGCAAATGAATATCTCGCACAACAAATGACGCACTTTTAAATCCAGTCGAGAGACGAATAGGGTCATAAATAGAATTTTTTATCTTGAAACTACTCATCTTATCCCAATATTTTTGCCAATCATCAAGCGATATTGGGAATACTTTTCCTTTTCGTGAAAGATGTTCCTTATCATCTCCAAAATCCTCCATACTCCAATCATAGTCTGCCATGATAGGGTTATACTGCATTAAGAACGAGTCAAACGATTCATTATTCCACCGAATCGGCTCCGAAATACACCAAGCCAATCCATTGTTCCGTTCAATAACAACTGCCTTAAGCCCATTGATTGTAAAAGTAGAACCAGTTTCCGTTTTGCTCACAATCTCAACAATCTGCTCCGGCGTCGCAAAAGTTAATGTTTCTCGCTCGTTGCATTTCTTGAGCGTCGGTTCGGGTGTTGATTTACCAATAAGCTCCAAATCATCTTCACCAACCCACAAACCCAAACCATATTCACATAGTCCGTCAAGACTATGTGCGCCCGGTACATAAGAATCAAAAGCCACCCCTATACTGTTTCCGGATATTGTGGCTATCGTTCCGCGAAGGAATTTAATCTCAAAACCATATATATTTCGGATAGCTCTTACTCGATCTCCAACCTGAAATCTCATTTCGTTTTCCTCCTAAATTTTAATTTAATTTCTGAATCATTGTTCTCGCCATATTATCTACAGCGATATAACTGGAAGCCGTCGCCAAACGCTTTTCATCTTCGGTTGTCAAACTCACACCCAGTTCCTTTAGGACTTTGATTTTGTGTTTAACGAACCTTTTCATTCTGTCTGCTTCTGTCAATCGCAGCTCTCCTCCTTCTGCTTATGATTTTCTTTGCGAACCATCGGGCTACGGCATCTTCTATCCGTTCCTCGAAAGCTATGATTTTACCCTCGTGCCACAATGCATACAGAAACGCGACGACGAAGGCGATTTCAATTACAGTTGTGATTGCGAATTTCAATTCCATTTTTGATTCCCTTTCTAATTTAAAATAAGTTTGTACCGTTTTGCCTATATGCTTCATTCCATTTTTGCGCCAGCTCGTCCGCCTCTCTACGGCTTTCGCATAAATGGCATATATCAGCGTTGTATCTTTTAAGTATGGCGATTAAGTTATTACCCGTCGCTATCGTGTCGGCGAAGGCGAAATACTTTCCGTTTTCGGTAGTGACAACCACAACAAAAATCATTTTCATTTCAGATCCTCCACTCTCTCCTCCCAGTACGGCGTGTACTGGAACGCAATATCATACATCGACTTACCCGTGATTTGGTCTCTAAATGTATCGACAAACAAACTTTTATTAAGCTTGTTTTCCTTAAACCACTTATCGACAACTCTTTTCGTAAGCGGCGTAAGGTATATATACAGATCCGAGCAATGATTGAATATCTGCTCTTGCGGATAGCCAGCCTTTTTAAGAGCATCCATAAGTGATTCATTCATAATCGTCATCGCTCCAAGCCAGCCATTCAACACACATATCCAGAGTGCTAAACGCTTCTATCCAGTCTTTCATTTCCTCTCTGATTTCCATTTTGTTTTCCTTTCTGATTTTAAATTATCACTATATTTCAAACACTTGCGGATTTGCTGTTGAACTTATTGGCTTAACAAATACAAAGCTTGTATCAAACACCTTTTTTGCTATGTGCTCTGCCTCGTCGATATTTGTAGCAAAAACAATTATCTGTCTATCGCCCTCATATTTCCTATACGCCACGAATGTGTGCTTTGCAATAACGGCATACGCCTCGTCATTCGTCATTTTTTTTTGTTTTCCTTTCTGATTTTAAATTTAGCAGCCGAGTTTGGTTTCCCTTTCACGGCGGCTCTATCTTATATCACGACTTCGGTTATTTACCAAAATCTTTTAAAATTTTACGCCACATTTTCTTCGTATTAGTTAAAGCTATACTTCGTATTAGCTAACGCTGTATTCGATTTACATCTCATACTCAACATAAATATCGCCGTTAGGCATATATACGCACGACCACACGCAGCCGCGCTCATATACAGCCCGCTCGGCTACACACATAGCGTCGTCAAGATTGTCGAAATGCTTTCCGATTACCAAACCGTTTTGCTTTTCGACTTCGACCCCATAGGTGTTATAACTCATGATCCGATTTCCTCCTCACATAGATTTATTCGCGCCGAATGACCGTCGCCCCAGCGTACCAATACAAGAGCGGATATGCTATTTCCGTAGATAATAATTCCGCCCGTTATGTATGCCGTATACTTTTCGCCGTCGTTTTCAAAACGGATTTTCGTTTCAAATCCGACTCTCCACACCACTCCCTTTACAAACTTTTCGTATGACATAGTAAAATGTTCGCTCCTTTCATTTTCGTTTCGATTTTGTAGTATTTAGATTATGTTTTGAGAATAGAAACACTTCGGGAATATAATTTCATTACCAATTTCCGAAGTGATTTTCTTTAGCTTATTTCCCGCAATTCTTCGAGTATTTCATCTTCTCCGAATACGCGCTTTACTTTTTCCCATTCGCGGCAACACGCCTCCCAAATCTTATAAGCGTTCGGATTTCGCGTTAGTCTGCCGAATTGATTTTCGGTTACAGTTTCATAACCAAATTCCGAACAAAAATCCTCATAGTTTCCGGGATCGTATTTTGTCAAACATGCAAGGACATCATATTCGGTCGGCGTAAGATGATGTTCGCGGTTATATATTGAGTCCCAAAGCAAAGTGCTCATATACTCGCCGCTGATTTCGTTTTTAATATAGATGTAATAGCGATTCCGTAACTGAGTTTCACCCCATAGCTGATTTGCTTTTACATCGCGGAATGTGATTTTCATTTCGATGTGATTTCTTTTCAGAAAATCAATTGCCTCCTGTTGGTATGTATTGACCGGCATTTAATATCCCTCCTCTTCCATAAACTCGCGGAAACCGTCTGTTAAAAGCTGATTCCCATAGTAATTTGTAAACAGTCTTGCAACCGTTTCGCCGTCGAGTCTGTTTTAGATTCCAAATACAAATCTTGCGCCGAACATAAATCCAGTTTTGTTGCGCGGGATATCCACAACATCGAAACACTTATCGGGCACGAATCGCATTTTAATTCGTTCTGATTCTGTATAAAGCTCACCCCCGATTAAAATGTTACCGTTGTGTATGCGTGGATTCTTGCAGGTCTGATCGTATTCCGGTTTAACTTTGTAATAGCGCATGATTTTCAATTCCTTTCTGATTTAGATTTAATTCCACGCTTTTAGAGTTTTTAAATGGTCGATTTCATCGCAGACCTCCGCGAAGGCGGCGGCGTCGGTGTACATAACATTCCTACCGTCGCTTTTGAGCGCATTAATTTTCATCTGTACGCCGAGATTCCACACGCTCAGGGCGATCAGTACGGCATAACAAGCGGTCATGATAATTGCGATTATTGCATATACTTTTGTTTTAGTTTTCATTTTAAATTTCCTTTCTGATTTAGATTTTTAATTTTGATTTAGTTTCACTTTTGAGCGTAAAATTTTTTATGCCGTTTTTGTTGCCTTTGCCTTTGTCTGAGCCTTTGCGCTCGATTTTTTCGCGGATTTTCTTGCGGATTCAACAGCCCCGGCGGGTTTAGGGTCTATCTTGCCGCTTGCGCGGTCTTTCTTTTCCTTGAACTCGATATTATAGGACTTTTCGGTAACTATGCGGTGAAGTATTTCCGCGATAAGCTTTTCGAGATACTTCGGGCGAGCCGCCGCAACACTCAGAACGCCGCGCCCCTTCTTCGCGTAGAGGGACAACAGATAACCGACATCGTGAGAATTTGCCTTGTAGATGTTGCCCTTTTCGCCCTCTGCATAAAGCATAGAGTCAATTATCATCTGTAATTGCTTGAGCAGTTGCGTGTTGCTTGTCGGCGTTTTACCGAGATCGATATCGCGGGCTTGTGTAGGCGTGGCGAACTTTTCCGCGACTGTTTTCACATCCGCGCCGATGCTCTGCGCCGTTCTCATGCAGAGTAAACGATTAAAAGCCGCGACTTTGTAAACCCATGTAGATTCCGCGCCGAATTTCTTTCCGCGCTCTACAAAAAATGATTCAAGCGCAACAAAGTCAAGCGGGCGTTCAGCCGTGACAATTTCACGCGATTTTATGCCGTTTTCACCCTCTTTGTCTTTGTGTTTCAGCGTCTCGAAAGTTAGAGCCGTTGCCGCCGCAAGCATGGGCGCGGGTTTATCGAGCAGTTCAAGTGCCGTTGCATGAAACGCGGCGCGGGCATACTCTTTTTCAAGCTCTGATGTTTCATTGTCGAGCTTTTCGAGCTCTGCCGCCTTTGTACCGTCGGCATTTATTGCCGCATTGTAGGCGCAAATGCGTGTTTCAAGATCTGTTCTGATATCCGCGATATTCCGTAATGCTTTCTTCTCTGTTGTCTTTTTCATGATTTTTTACCGTCCTTATTTAAATTTTTATATGCTTTTAGCACATTAAAGAACGCGCGAACATATAACAGTTCACGCGCTCGGAATGTGTTAAAAATGAATTAATTATATATCGTCATTATTCACTCAATGAAATATTAATATTTCTACTTTACAATAAATATTTATTCCTGAGAATAAAAATTTGCCGTCCGTTGTCCGTATTTCCTGAGAAATAGCGCGGGCGGTGTAAAGCTAAAATATCAATATAGCATTAATGAATAGTTTATTTTTTATCGTGGCTTTTGCGGCGTCCGAACACATACACACCATACGCGGCGGGAGGTTTTAGCCCCCTCCGAAAATTTTCTAAATCTTTCCGCGCCCTCTGACCGCGCGTCACCCTTGCAACCGAAAAATTTAATAAACGCGATAATAGCTATATGAATAGCTTGCAAGGTATTTTACATTATTGAAAGAATCGGGAACGCGCCACGGCACGCGCCGCCTCTGGCTGATAGCTATAAAAAGCCGTCAAAGCGTGATAGCAATATCAAAGTATTGCAAGGCTATACTCAATAATTATGTGTTCCGCTTTCCGCTCTTTTTACCCTTGCAACGGATAGCAAGCCGCTTGAATAGTGCGCTTGACCGCGCTTGACTTTTTAAACCCCCTATTATATAATGGTGTATATTCGGATGACTGTACTTTACAAGATACCCCGCGCGCCTTGTCCGCGTGGCTCAGTGGCTCATCGTCGGCGGCTTGTCCGTGGGTCTCTCTCGAGTACGCCCATAGTATAGCACCAAAAAGTGCATTGTTATACTCGAAAAAGAAAAATAATGAACTTTTTAGGGATTTTACACATCTTTGTAACATATACACAATAATCCTATACAACGGAGCTGATAAACTTGTGCAATACTAACAATTACGAGCCGTCTATTGTTGCAGAAAAGATTAAACAAGAATGCATGAGACAAAATATCACGGTGAAAACTATGTTGCAAGAATTAAACATCAATCACGCCGCTTTAACTAAAATGACACACGGCGGCGCGCCGTCTTATATTACCGTTGCCCGTATATGCGATTATCTTAATATATCCGTTGACACTCTACTCGAACGCCCGATCTCTGGACCCGCGCCGTCTAACCTGAATGCGGCTATATCTACAGTAGCCGCCGCCGCTAACTTATCCGCCGACTATGTGCGCGGCGTTCTACGCTTGCCGCCGACGAGCAGCAGCAGCACCAACAACGATATATAATATTCTATAATAGCACATAACGCTTGTGCGGGACTTCGGGGCACGGCTACGCCGCGCTACGCTACCGCCGACGGTGAGACGGTATGCGCGTTATAGGTATATATACCTACCTATAGAGCGAATATATAATATATAATATAATACCTATACACACGGAATTTATTTTTTGGTGTATAGGTATTTTTTTATTTTGCTTTATAGTGAATATGCAATATATACGACGGCGTGATACTGTTGTGTTGTCGTTGTTACAGTGTTGTTGTAAATACAACAAAAAATAATGCTTATATAACACTAAAATATCATAGCTTGTATACCTCGACTATATAGGTATAATAATCCATAAAATACGCCTTTATGGATTATCCCCCGCAAGGGGGCTATTTTAAACCTATAGCAGAAAAATAATCGTGAAAAACCGCTTAGTTAATCAACCCCACTCACACGTCGTCAAAATAGACCCTCAGAACTACACAAATCCCGCCCATAGTAGAGGGTATCTTCTACGGGTCAGGTAGATTGGTGCTTTTTAAAATTTTAAAAAAACTGGTAAAAGCCCGCTCTACGCACAAAGTCACTCCTACGAGCATCCGAGATAAAGATGTGGTACAGGCTAAAATCCCTAAAGTCTACCTTACGAGCGGTCTTTCGTCCGTGGTATAAGCCTATAGGGTTGGTATGTACAGGCTGACGTCTTCGAAGAAAGCTTCTACAAGTTCTATATGTATACGATCGTCTTACGCGCCGAAGGGCGCGTTTTTTTTATTTATGTTTATCGCTACGCGCTAAGCTTCTACCCTCTACTTCTGTTAATAATTTATTCATAAATTTAACCTTTAGATTTTGGTAAATCAGCCAACCTCGGGTGTAAGGTATATACATAACATGGTGGTATAGGCTGCGGCGTAAGCCGTTTCAAGGCAAATCCGAGGTGAGCGACACTAATAAGGCGAACGGAAACGGAGCGCAGCGCAGTTAAAGGCTTGCTGAGTTCGCCTCAAGATGGAGCGAACCGAGGATGCAGTCTTCCTTAAGAAATAAGGCGAAGCCTTCCACCCGCCTACGGAGATGTTTGAGGGAGGCGTCAGCGGTATCTCCGAAGAGAAGTTAGCGAAGCTCGCGAA
>UMJX01039394.1_pt1 | contig 39957 bp, 43 predicted proteins | sample 1966131 | NCBI WGS metagenome assembly UMJX01 (sample SAMEA4836162, study PRJEB28245) | human gut metagenome | biome: gut microbiome; material: fecal sample | place: Denmark | collected 2008 | reverse complement strand
GTTTTAATACATCCAATGTAACGAATATGGCTTATATGTTTAATGAATGTCAATCCTTAACAAGTTTAGATATAAGTAGTTTTAATACATCCAATGTAACGAATATGGCTTATATGTTTAATGAATGTCAATCCTTAACAAGTTTAGATATAAGTAGTTTTAATACATCCAATGTAACGAATATGGCTTATGTGTTTAATGAATGTCAATCATTAACAAGTTTGGATTTGAGCAACTTTAATACATCAAAAGTAACAGATATGGGTACAATGTTTAGACTTTGTGTTAGTTTAACATTTTTGAATTTAAAGTCTTTTAACACATCAAATGTATTAAATATGTTTGGTTTGTTTATGGCTTGTTCATCACTAACAAGTTTAGATTTAAGTAATTTCAATACCTCAAAAGTAACAGATATGTATGGCATGTTTTCTGGCTGTTCGTTATTAACAAATCTAGATTTAAGCAATTTTAATACTTCAAATGTAACAGATATGCAAAATATGTTTCTTAATTGTTCATCATTAACAAGTTTAGACTTAAGTAATTTTAATACTTCAAGCGTTACAAATATGAGTAGTATGTTTATGAGTTGTTCATCATTAACAGAATTAGACTTAAGTAATTTTAATACATCTAAAGTAACAAATATGAGTTGGATGTTTAATGATTGTTCATCCTTAACAACAACAATAAATATAATGAATGCAAATGTTACAGATTATTCAAATATGTTTCGTTTGGCAGCAACAGCTAGTGGCGCTAAAATAACAGTAAATTATATAGCTGATGCAAGTACACTTGTAGATAATATGATTGCAACTAAATCATATAATAGTAATGTAGTAAAAGGAAAACAAATATAAAAACAAGGGTTACCCTTGTTTTTTCACATTTTCCTATATAATCCAATAACTTTACCTATAATATTTTTATTTGAATCAGACAATTTACCTATAACAATATCAGCATCATCCATATAAACAATAATATCATTATCACTAAAAGATTTAGATCTCTCAATAATCAAAATATCATTATTAATAATATGATTACAAACTAAAGAATCATCACTCACTATATAACCATATATCTCTTTATTTTTATGAACCAAAGAAATAGGTAACTCTATAAAATCATTCTTATTAAGCAAAGGAATATTTATAGTACTTTTATTCAAATACTCATTATCAACAAGTAATTCAATCGATCTATTCTTAATCTTATCTTTCTTAATAAAACCCTTTTCGATTAAAACATCTATATACTTTTGAACAGTAGAAGGCGAAGAATAATTCTTAATCTTACATATCTCTCTAACCGTAGGAGGGTAACCATGATCAGAAATATACTTTTTAATACAATCTAAAATCTCATTTTGTTTAACAGTTAAATCTTTCATATGACACTCCTTCTTCTATATTGTAACATAAAAAGTAAAACATTTAATTAAAAAATGTAAAATTTATAAAATATATATAAAATACACTTTTTTTTACTTTAAATATTTGGTAAAATTAATATGAGGTATAAAATATGGATAGAGAAATTATAGCAAATATAAAAGGACTTGCAATTGATATGATAAATGAAGCAGGAAGCGGTCATCCGGGGATAGCCCTAGGCGCAGCACCTATACTTTATACATTATATAGTAAACACCTAAATATCAGTACAAGTGATAGTAAATGGTTAAATAGAGACAGATTCGTAATGTCCGCCGGACACGGATCAGCCTTACTTTATGCAACCCTTTTTTACGCAGGATATGATTTACTTATTGATGATTTAAAATGCTTTAGAAAACTTGATTCAAGAACACCAGGACATCCAGAATACGGAAAAACTGATGGCGTAGATGCAAGTACAGGTGTCTTAGGACAAGGCTTTGCAACCGCTGTCGGAATGGCACTAGCTGAAAAAATGCTAGAAGCAAAATACATCATACCATCATCATCAAGAATTGAAAGAGACAGATCTTTAATCAATTATAATGTATATTGCCTTTGTAGTGATGGTGATATGATGGAAGGCGTAACAAACGAAGCAGCAAGCTTAGCCGGAAACCTAAACCTAGACAACCTAATTGTTTTATATGATTCTAACAACGTAACCTTAGATGGTGATACATCAATAACATTTACAGAAAAAGTATTGGACAAATTTAAAGCAATGGGCTGGTATACAGATATTGTAAAAAATGGAAACGATATATCAGCAATCGATAAAGCAATAGATAAAGCCAAAGGATCAGGTATGCCATCCATTATTGAAATAAAAACAATATTAGGAGACGGATCATTACTAGCAGGCTCAAAAGAAGTTCACGGAAAAGTTTTAGAAGAAAAAGATGTTGAACAATTAAAACAAAAATTAGGACTTCCACAAGAAAAGTTCTATGTAAACGATGAAGCCGTAAAAGACTTTAGAAAAAAATTACTAGATAGAAGCAGTTATAAATATGAAGAATGGTCACATAACTATAAAATATATGTTGACGAAATATTAAAAGGAGACAGAAGAAAAATTGATTATCTATTCAAAAATGAAGTCAATATAGACTTATTAAGACTATATTGGGATTTAGATTTAAATGCTAAAAACGAATTAAGAAAAAGCAATCAAATGGTAATAGATAAAATAAGTTCTGTTTTACCAAACTTTGTTGGCGGAAGCGCTGATGTAAGTTCATCAACATATGCAACAATAAGTAAGAGTATCGCAGTAACAGACGGAAGATATAACGGCAAAAATATTTGTTTTGGAACAAGAGAATATGCAATGGGAAGTATTCTTAACGGACTTGCACTAAGTGGCTTTAGACCGTTCGGCGCAACATTCCTTGCATTCTCCGACTTAGTAAAACCAGCAATAAGAATGAGTGCCTTAATGAAGTTACCAGTTACTTATATATTTACTCATGATAGCATAAGTATTGGAGCAGACGGACCAACTCATCAACCAGTAGAACAACTAGCAATGTTAAGAGCAACACCAAATTTAAATGTCTATAGACCTTGCGATGTAAAAGAATTAATAGGATGCTGGAACATTATATTAAATACTAATGATGCACCAAGTGCTTTAGTAGTAAGTAAACAACAGACAGCAATATTACCAACAACTGATGCCGGAATGTGTGGAAGAGGAGCATATATTGTAAGAAGAGAAGAAAAGTTGCACGGAATAATAATTGCAACCGGAACAGATGTTCATATGGCAATCGTTTTAGCAAATGATTTATATAATAAATACAAACTAGACCTAAGAGTAGTAAGTATGCCTTGCATGGAAATCTATAATATGCAACCACAAGGATATAAAGATTTGCTCTTACCCAAAGGATACAGAATATTTGTACTAGAATCCGGATCAAGCTTCGGCTGGCATCAATTTGTCTATGACAACAGTTACCTTTTAACAATCGATGAATACGGTACAAGTGCATCAAAGGGCGAAGTCGAAAAGAAATTAGGACACGACTTTGTCAGTTTAAGAGCAAAAATATTAGATAAGTTTACAAAAAAATGAAAAATATTTCATTTTTTTTAGTATTTTTCTTAATTTTGTTGTATGATATATATGGAGGAATTTGTGTAATGTTTTCAAGTAGTGAATTAGGCGAAATTAGAAACAGTGTAGATATCGTAGATGTAGTATCATCTTACATTAATTTAACAGCGCATGGCAAGAACTATTTTGGTGTTTGTCCTTTTCACGATGACCATTCACCAAGTATGTGCGTATCCAAAGAAAAACAAATATATACCTGCTTTGTATGTGGCGCAACAGGGAATGTCTTTCAGTTTATTAAAGAATATGAAAATATAAGCTTTGCTGAAGCCGTAAGAAAAGTTGCAACCATCGGTGGAATTGATGTAAAAATAGATGAAATGAAACCAATCAAAAAAGAAAGCGTTTTATATGATATCTATGATTTATCAAACAAAATATATCAATTAAACCTAAACACAAGTAAAGCAGTAACAGCCCGTGAATATTTAAAAAAAAGAGGAATAGATGATAACACTATAAAAGAATTTGGAATCGGACTCGCACTCATAAAAGGAAATATTGCCGAAGCACTAATAAAAAAAGGATTTGATGAAAGTGATATTATAAAAAGTGGACTAGCTGATAAAAATAATTATGGACTAAATGATTTATACCGCAACAGAATAATGTTTCCCTTGTGGGATCTAAAAGGTAAAGTAGTCGGCTTTAGCGGAAGAATCTTTAACGATGAAAATGCCCCTAAATATATAAATAGTCGGGAAACCGAAATATTTAAAAAAGGTGAACTATTATATAATTATCACCGTGCTAGAAATGAATGCCGAAGAAAAAATGAAGTAATCATTATGGAAGGCTTTATGGATGTAATATGTGCATATACTCATGGTATAACAAATGTTGTTGCCGCAATGGGAACAGCCATAACGAGTGCAAATGCTCACCTAATAAGTAGAATGGCCAAAAATATTATCCTTTGCTTTGATGGCGATGATGCCGGTATCTTAGCCGCTAATGCTTGTACAAATGAATTATTAAAACTAGATGTTTTTCCAAGTATAGTTGTTTTAGATAAAACTAAAGGAAAAGATCCTGATGAATACATTAGAAATAACGGAATAGAAGCATTCAAAGAAAAAATAATGCACCCACTTAGTGTTATGGAATTCAAAGAGTTTTTTAACAAAAAAGGAATAGATATGGGTGACAGTTCTTCTAAAGCCTTATATGTTAAAAAAATGATAAACGAAATAGATAATATAACAGATAGTGTTTTAAAAGAAATAACCATAAGTAAACTAGCAAACGAAACAGGACTTAGCGCAGACTTTATAAAATCACAACTAAAAAATAATATAGTTAAAGAAACAACAATAATTCCAGAAAAAAAAGAACAAAATCTATTAAAATATGAAAAAGCAGAAATGAACTTAATTTACTATATGTTAAAAGATAGTAAAGTCATATTGCAATACGATGCAAGAAAAATATATTTACCAACGGAAAAATATAGATTTTTAGTCAGAGAAATTTGCGCGTACTACCAAAAATATGGTAATATAAATATTGCAGATTTTCTTACCTTTATTGGAAAAAATACAGAAATGGTAAAAGTAATGGGAAGCATTACCGCTCTTGACTTAAGAGATGAGTATTCCAAAGATGAGATTGAAGATTATATGAATGCCATAAACGATTACAATAAAGAAGAAGAAATAAAAAATCTAAAACAAAAGATGAAAAACAGCATTGATTATAATGAAAAATTAGAACTCGCAAAAAAAATTGCAATTCTAAATGGTAGAGGAGAGTAATTATGAATGAAATTAAAACTTTTGAAGAAAGAAAAGAAGAACTAGTAAAAAAAGGTTTAACAAAAGGCTTTATTACATATGAAGAACTAGCAAATAGCCTTAAAGGATTAGAACTTGATAGCGATGCTCTTGATGACTTATATAACACATTCAATGTAAATAACATTGCCGTTATATCCGAAGAAGACGAAGACACATCAAGTGATAACGTTGACAAACTATTATTAGATGATAATTCCTTAACAAAAAATCTAACAATCGATGATCCAGTAAGAATGTATTTAAAAGAAATAGGTCAAATAAAATTACTTTCTTTAGATGAAGAATTAAAACTAGCTGATCGCATTATGGAAGGCGATGAAGAAGCAAAAAGAACCCTTGCCGAATCAAACCTACGACTTGTTGTAAGTATTGCTAAAAGATATGTCGGAAGAGGAATGTTATTCCTAGACTTAATTCAAGAAGGAAATATTGGATTAATGAAAGCCGTTGAAAAATTCGATGTATCAAAAGGTTATAAGTTTTCCACATATGCAACTTGGTGGATTAGACAAGCAATAACAAGAGCGATCGCCGATCAAGCAAGAACAATAAGAGTACCTGTTCATATGGTTGAAACAATCAATAAACTAGCTCGTGTTCATCGTCAATTAACCCTTGAATTAAATAGAGAACCATCAGAAGAAGAAATATCTAAAAAAATGAACTTACCAGTTGAAAGAGTAAGAGAAATATTAAAAATAAGTCAAGAACCAGTTAGTCTAGAAACACCAATCGGTGAAGAAGATGATTCTCATTTAGGCGATTTCATTAAAGATGAACATAATATGAGTCCAGAAGACTATGCAACAAATGAATTATTAAAACAAGAAATTGGCGAAGTATTATTAACATTAACTGAAAGAGAAGAAAAAGTTATAAAACTAAGATTCGGTCTTGAAGATGGTAAAAGTAGAACCCTTGAAGAAGTAGGTCAAATGTTTGGCGTAACAAGAGAAAGAATAAGACAAATCGAAGCTAAAGCATTAAGAAAATTAAGACATCCTTCTAGATCAAGAAAACTAAAGGATTATATGGTTGATTAATGTTATCTAAAAGATTAAAAGCAATAGTTTCTCTAGTTGAAACAAACGAAATAATTGATATCGGCTGTGATCACGCTTTAATTGATATTTACTTAACAAATAAAGGCTATAATTGTACAGCAATTGATAATAAGGAAAGTGTTTTAATAAACACAAGAGAAAACATTAAGAAAAATAACTTGCAAAACAAAATAAAAGTTATATGTAGTAATGGCTTGGATAACTATAAAGCAAATGGTAAAGAAACCGTTATTATAGCAGGTATGGGAACAAACACAATACTTGAAATATTAAAAAATAAAGAATTTAAAAAAATAAATACTTTAATAATACAAAGTAATAATGATTTATATGAATTAAGAAAAAATATATGCAAAATAGGTTATTATATAGATAAAGAAATAACTGTTTATGATAAGAAATATTATAATATTATTAGATTTAAAAAAGGAATAAAAAAATATAATTACTTTAATTACTATATTGGACTATCTAACAATAAAGAATATTACAAATATTTATACGATAAAATCTATAAAACATATAAAAACATACCAAATAAAAATATAATAAAAAAACTAAAATATAAAATATTATTAATAAAACTAAAAACTGAATAAATTATTCAGCTTTTTTTAAACAAAAAATGTTGGACCCTCGTAATACTTTGCGCTTGAGACTTCTTTATTTACAATACTTTCTTCCTTTTTTTCTATCTTTTTAACAGGCTTAACAGCATCAGTTTTTCTAAACTCATTCATAACCTTAAACATTGTTTTTGCATTCTTAAACATAGGAGATGCTTGTTTAATTAAAGGAATTGCTTGATTAGCAAGATTCAAAGCCTTTTGCGTTCCCGACAAAATTGAACCAAAATTGAAACCCCTAAATAAACCAAATAAAGAAGGTCTTGTAGGTATTATAGGATAATATGGATAGTAGTTCATAAGTCTCCTTTCAAAATATTATATGTCTAAGAATTGAAAAACGTACATTTATTTAATAAAAACTATTTTATGTTTAATTAAAATATGATATAATTAATTAGAAAGTAGAGGTTACTTATGAATAATGAGGGAAATATTGAATTAGTAGAAGAAACACTACCTTTAGAAGAAAAAAAAGAAGATAGTTTAGGTGATGTAATTTCTAAAAATGCTAAAAACGATACAAGTGAACCTATAGTAAATGTACCAAAGAAAAAAAGTTTTCTAGATAAACTTCTTAAACCTCAAATAAAATTACCAGGAACAAAGTTTAAATTAAACCCAGAAACTGATAATGTAAGAAGTGAAAAGAAACTTATGTATGAATATATAGTAAAAGATCAAGATGGAGAAATAATAAAAGACTATTTTGATGCATATAGTGTAGCAGAAGTTAATGCCTACCTTGTATCAGAAGGTTATGAAATATATAGCATTAAAACAAATAAATATATTCAAACAATGTATGGCGTTAGTTTTGGTGGAAATAAAATAAAAACAAGCGATCTTATATTTTTCTTAACACAATTATCAACATATATAAAAGCCGGAATATCATTAGTCGATTCCATTCGTATTTTATCAAGACAATATAAAGATAGGAATTACCGCAGAATATTTAAAAAACTAATGTATTCATTAACAATGGGGGATTCATTTAGTACAGCACTTGCTAAACAACCAGAAACATTTCCAAAACTTTTAATCAATATGGTTAAAACTGCTGAAATGACAGGACAATTACCAGAAACCCTTGATGATATGGCAGAATATTATGATTCCATCGAAAAAACAAAAAAACAATTAGTTAATGCTATGATGTATCCATCAATTGTATTCGTATTCGCAATTGGCGTTATAGTATTTATTATGTTATATGTTGTACCACAATTTACAGAAATATACTCATCAATGGGAGTTGAGATACCAGCCTTTACAAGAGCTGTTATGAATGTATCTAATTTTCTTCAAAACAATGCAATCAGTATATTAATTGTAATAATTATTATATTATCAGTTTTATTAATTTTAATTAAAAATGTCAAAAAGTTTAGAAAAGGGTATCAATATTTAATTATGCATATACCAGTAGTAAAAGATGTTATTATCTATAGTGAAGTTGCTACATTTAGTAAAACATTTGCAAGTTTACTTGCTAATAACGTATTTATTACAGATAGTATGGATATATTAAGTAAATTATCAAACAATGAAATATATAAAGATTTAATATATAAAACAATTGAAAATCTAGGTAAAGGTGAAAGAGTATCTCTAGCATTTAAAAACCACTGGGCTTTTCCAATACCAGCCTATGAAATGCTTGTAACAGGTGAAAAAACCGGCCAATTACCAGAAATGATGGCAAAAGTAGCAACCTATTATCAAAACGAACAAGAAAATATAGTAACAAGGTTAAAAGCATTCATTGAACCAATCCTTATAGTTTTCTTAACAGTTATTGTAGGTACAATTATTTTATCTATAATCATTCCAATGTTTAAAATGTATGAATCAATGACACAACTATAGGGGAGGCTTATGATATACGCATTATTATTTATTTTAGGAATTATATTTGGATCATTTTATAATGTTGTAGGACTAAGATTATCAAAGGAGGAATCAATTGTTTTTCCTCCTTCTCATTGTACAAGTTGCAATCATAAACTAAGCCCTTTAGATATGGTTCCAATATTTTCTTATATATTTTTAAAAGGAAAATGCCGCTATTGCTCTAAACATATATCAATAAAATATCCGTTATTTGAACTATTAACAGGAATATTATTTGTATTATCTTATGTAAAGTTTGGCTTTACAATCAATACTATAGTTTCAATAATATTTTGTTCAATGTTAGTTATTATTACCATAAGTGATCTATCATCATATATAATTCCAGATAGCGTTTTATTAATATGTTTTATTTTAATATTTATAATATATTTATTTACATATAAAACATTTGCATTTGATCATTTAATAAACGGCATTATTAGTTTTTGCTTTATGTATGCCGTTAAATTAATAGGAAATTTAGTCTTTAAAAGAGAATCAATGGGTGATGGTGACATTAAACTGATGGGCGTAGTAGGTATGATAATCGGCTATAAAAAAGTTATAATATCCTTGTTTCTAGCATCTTACTTAGGATTACCATATGCTATATATGTGATGGTAAAAAAGAATGTAAATCACGAATTACCATTTGGACCATTCCTAGCACTAGCATCTCTAATATTATTCTTTATAGACTTTAAAATATTTTAATCCGATTTATCGGATTTTTTTTGATAAAAAAACAATAACTACATTGTTATTGTTTCAATTGAATCATCTATTTCAACTTTAGTTTCTTCTTTTTCAAATCCTTTTTCCGGTTCACTATCATCAAGTTCAACTAACTTTAGAACTTCCTCAAGAGTAGTAATACCTTGAACAGCTTTAATTAAACCATCTTGTAATAGAGTATAAGTATCTTCATCTTTATAAACAAGCTCTCTTAGATCTTTACGATCTAAATCTATATTAATAGCATCTTTAATTTCTTCGTTAATTAACAATACCTCGTGAATAGCAATACGGCCTTTATAACCATTATTACACTCATCACAACCTTTTTTATCCCATATTTCATCAATATCATAATTTAATTCTCTTTTAATTAAATCTTTTTCATATTGCGTAGCTTTTCTTTTATATTTACACTTAGGACATAATTTGCGCGCTAGTTTCTGTGATATAATAGCCGATAATGAAGATGACAACAAATATCTTTCAACACCCATATCACATAATCTTTCAATAGTAGTTAAAGCATCATTAGTATGCAAAGTAGATAAAACTAAGTGCCCAGTTATAGAAGCTCTAACAGCAATTTTAGCAGTCTCAGTATCACGAATTTCTCCGATCATTACAATATCTGGATCCTGTCTTAAAATAGATCTTAATACATTTGCAAAGTCTAAACCAATTTCACTATTAGTTTGAACCTGATTAACACCCTCAATATCCATTTCTATCGGATCTTCAACCGTAATAATATTTATATCTTTTTGATTTAATTTATTTAAAATAGAGTAGACAGTCGTTGATTTACCAGAACCAGTCGCACCAGTTACTAATACAATTCCATTTGGAGCAGTAATTGCTTTTTCAACTTTTCTAAGGTTAGAATATGTAAAACCAAGCGATTCAATTCCTGATACATGTTTACTATAATCAAGAATACGAATAACAACTTTTTCACCCTTATTAGTAGGAAGGCAAGATACACGCATATCAACATCCTCGCCACCAATATTTGCTTTTATTGCACCATCTTGAGGTAATCTTGATTCGGTTATATTCATTCCTGAAAGTATTTTAATGCGAGTTACGAGATTATTTTTATAAGCATTTGGAACCTTAGCATAATCTATTAATTCACCATCAATACGAATCCTTATTTTCATAAAATCTTCCCAAGGATCATAGTGAATATCACTTGCACCCTTATTAGAAGCATCAATGAAAATAGCGTTTACAATATCAACGATTGGTACATTTACAAAATCAAATTCTTTTAACATATATTTTCCTCTTTTTTTCTTTTTAGTCTAGTATTTATACTTAAATTATTATATAATATATTTAGAATAATTTCAAGGGAATAGGAGAAAGTTATGAAAAAAAATGGATTTATGCTTGCCGAAGTATTAATTGTTTCAACTCTATTAATTGGTGTAATGGTATTTATGTATACCCAAATAAGAACACTTACACTTAATTATACAAGATCATTTAATTATAATACTGTTGATGGATTATACGGCGCAAGGGTTATTAAAGACTTTTTAATGAATGAAAATACATATAAAAATTTTGATTCAACTACATTTGTTGAATCAAACAAAATAAATAGAAAAGATCTTTTTAATGCTTTAGTTACTGAACTTGGAATTAATAAAATCATTGTTACAAATAATACTACACTTGTTTATGATTATCTAACAAATAATTATAGTAAAGCAAGTAGTTATACCGGTGATACATCATATTATGAAGATTTTATAACATTTACAGTTACCTTAAAAGAAGATAAGAGTAAACATATAATTGTCGCATATAATGATGGCACTTATGCAGACTATAAGTTTTAGGAGGAAGTATGAATAAAAAAGGATTTACAATCGTTGAACTTATTGTTTCTTTTTCACTAGCAATAACAATTGGTTTTTTCTTATTTAAAATAACAATTATTATTAAAGATTTATATACAGATAGCTATATTAAAACAAACATTATAAGCAAACAAAATGTTATGACTGAAAGAATGTATGATGATTTTCTATATAATGATGTTAAAGTAGCACTCAAATGCGGTAAAAACTGTATAAGATTTATTTTCAGTGATAATAGTGAGAAATTATTTTTAATTGAAAAAGATACCTTTAGATGGGGTGATTTTACACTAAAATTAACTGATGGAAGCATATATAATGATGTAAAAGTAAATAACAGAAAAGATCTTGCAAATGATGAATTTAATAATTCATTACTATCAATCAAAATACCAATTATTAATCCGAGTTTAAAAGATGAAACATTTATGACAAATATCGTTGTACCATATAATAGCAATAATGTTCATATGGATGATTTAAAGTTTGACGACGAAAACTATGAATATTACCTAGCACTTAAAGAGCCAGGAGCGTCATTCCTTGATACCGAATCTATCTTTACAGATCCCGGAACATATGTTTATTACGGCAAAAATACTTGTACAATGAAAACAGATATTGATTATAAAAATTTAAAAGAAAATCCTAAAGAAATAACAAGTACCTTTGAAGGTGAGGGATGCAGTAATTTATCAGTTAAAATCGATTATAGCGCTTTAAAAAAAGATAAAACAAATTACAAAGAAGGTGAATATGATATTCCCTATAAGCTATATATTGATAATGAATATAAAACAACTGTTAAAAGACATATAATTGCTTTCAAAAAAGAAAACAGATTTTCATATAAAGGAACAATTAATAATAATCAAAGCATTTATGAATATACCTTCCCAATGAGTGGATACTATAGTCTCGAGCTATGGGGTGCAAGTGGACTTGGATCAGAATCAGGCTATGGTGCTTACTCAAGAATGACTGTAAGATTCTTAAAAGGCGAAAAAGTATATGTATATGTTGGTCAAATGAATAACTCAATTACCGGAAGACCAAACTTTAATACAAACAGTAGTCTTTCTTTTAACGGCTTTAGCGGAGGCGGTGCAACAGACATTAGATTAAATGCAAATGAAAACTCTCGTATATTAATTGCCGGAGGCGGAGGAAGTGGCTTATATAATGTTGGTGGCTACGGAACAAATAATGGTTCAAGTTATGGCGATTCCAAAGCAAACGATAAAAGTGCAACAACCTGTGCGCCAGGTGGCGGTTATAATACCTTCGATGTTGTAAGCTGTACTGATAAAGCAAGCGGTGGAACAAGCTATATTAAAGATAAAGTTACAATTAATGGAAGAGAAGCCCAAATTATTAAAGATAATACCAAATATAACCCATTAATTATCGAAGGAAATAAAAAAATGAAAAATCCATATACTGGCAATGAAGCAAATCACGGTAATGATGGTGATGGTTATGCAATTATAACCTTTATAGGCGATAAAATAGATTAAAAAGGAAATAAGTTATCAAAAAGGAAAGACTTGCGTGAAATATTCGAAAAATTAAATATTTTTTATAATTGATTTTAATTATATTAATAACCTGTGTATGAATAGCAAGTCCTCCAAATGATAATAAAAATGTACAAAGAGAAGCCTTTAACCTTAAAGAAATATTTAATAAACTAACACTTCTTAACCCCTCAGTTAGTTCAATTAAACCAATTAATATACTCTTATAATATATATTTATTGGTAATTTATTAAATAAAGTAATAATAATTGAATATGTAACTAAAGTACCAAGAATTAAAAATAAAGTACTAAGAGTATCTTTGATCGCATCATTTAAAGCATAAGAAAAAGGCTTTGGATCTTTCTTGTATGTAGATTTACTTTTTGAATCCTTAACAAATAAAGCTATAACTAAATTGGAAATATAATGTGAAAAAAGAATAAGAAAACCAACCCTTGTATTCTTTAGAAAATTAGAACTAAGCGTTATTAAAATAAAAGCCGGATTTGAAAAATGCGTAAATAAAATTATTTTATTAGCATCTTCATAAGAAACAATACCCTTATCAACTAATTCTTTAGTATATTTAGCAGAAGAAGGAAAACCACTTATCATACTCATAAAAAAAATAAAAGAATAATTAGGATCTATATTGAATATTTTAGGAGTGAAACCATAATTTATAAGAATTTTAGAAATAATAAAAAATGGAAATAAAGAAGGAAAAATATTTGTTTTCCAAGTATCAAATATTTTTGTAATATTAAAAGATATATCTTTTGAATATATAATAACCAAAAAAGATAAAATTAATAAAAAAAGAATATAAAATATTTTTTTCATTTCATCACCAATAAAATGTATTAAGGAGGATTAAAAATATGATAAAAAACATCTTAAAAAAAATAGGACGCATAATCCTAGCAAACCTAAGCTTTATAATTGCATTTGTACTTATATTATTTGTATTTACATTTGAGTTTCCTTATGTAATTGAATCGCCAGGCGGTATTATTGATTTAAGCGAAAGAATAAAAGTAGAAAACGGTTATAAAATAAGTGGAAGTTATAATATGACATATGTAGAAGCAAGAAAAGCAACGATACCGACATTATTAATATCATACTTTAATAAATCTTGGGATGTCTATAAAACAAGTGAAACAATAGAAAATGGAACAAGCGTAAAAGAGAACGACCTAAGAGGCAAAATAGTTTTAAAAGAAAGTAATGATAATGCTATTATAAATGCCTATAAACTAGCAGGATTAGAAGTAAATAAAAAAGATGAAAAAGTTTATGTTATTTATGTCGATGAAAATGCTAATACTGATCTAAAAGTGGGTGATGAAATAGTAAGTGTTGACGGTGTAAAAATTGAATCAGCAAAACACTTAAGTTATTTATCAACAATCTATTCAGCAGGTGATAAAGTAAGAATTGAATCTATATCGGGCGGTAAAAAGTATGAAAGATATGCTTATGTATATACTATTAATGATAAAAAAGTATTTGGTATATATGTTGCCCTTAATAAAACATTAGAATATTCACCAAAAGTAGAATTTAACTTCAATTTATATGAATTCGGATCCTCAGCCGGACTAATGGAAACCCTATATATTTATGATAACTTAGTAGAAAGAGATATAAGTAATGGCCTTAAAATAGCAGGAACAGGTTCAATTGATGCTGAAGGTAACGTTGTTGAAATAGATGGCGTTAAATATAAACTAAAAGGAGCAGTTAAAGCTAAAGCAGATATCTTCTTTGTACCAAAAGGAGAAAATTATGATGAAGCAATAAAAATCCAAAACGAAAATAAATATGATATAGAAATAGTAGGTGTAAGCACATTTGATGAAGCCTTACTTTATTTATATAACTATGAAAAATAAAAATATTCATTTTAATTTGACAGCTTTTTTAATAAGAGTATAATGTAGTTGAGTTGGTAAGAATATACCATTTAATAGGGGGTTAATTATGAAAGGAACTTATTTATTTGACTACGTTAACGAAAATGAATTTAAAAAATTAGAAAGATCTCTAAAAAAATATAATATGTTAGCATATAAAAAATTATATTTTGATTATTATCCAGAATTAAAAGAAGGTAATTTTTTAGGGCAATTAGTATCAACAAATAAAAAAAATAATACTGAAACATATGAATTAAAATTACCTACAGATCCTACATTTGCAAAAGTTCACGGCGATATAAAACTATATTACGTAGTTTATAAAGATATTAAAACTGTTATGTTAGATAGATTGGTACCAGAAGATATCCTATCCGAAGGACATCAATCGGAATTAATTACATATAAAGGTGTAATGGTTTCAAAAGAACATTCTGACAAAGATATTTTCAAAATCAATTTGTTGGGATTATTAGATAATAACAAGTAAAAAAATACTTGTTTTTTATTTTTAAAAATGGTATACTTACAAAGTACGGAGTTGGAGGAAACATATGAAAAAAAATAAAGTACAAGAACCTAAGTGTCCGTGGATTAATTTTTATGGTGATAAACCAGCACATTTAAATTATTTTGAAGGAACAATCTATGAATATTTAGAAGCATGTTCAAGAATGCATATGAATCTAAATGCATATGAATATTATGGAAAAATTGTAAATTTTAGAAAATTTTTAAATGAAATAGAAGAAGTCGCAAAAGCTTTAAAAGCTGAAGGCGTAAATGAAGGAGATAGGGTTACAATATGTATGCCAAATACTCCACAAGGCATTTTAATGTTTTATGCTGTAAATAAAATAGGTGCTGTTGCGAATATGGTTCATCCATTATCAAGTGAAACCGAAATAGAATTCTATTTAAATAAAGCAAATAGTAAGTTTGTTTTAACGATCGATTTACTATATAATAAACTACTAAGCATTATAGGTAATACAAAAGTAGAAAAAATAGTTGTAACATCAGTAAGTGATCGTATGAGTCATCGTGTCGGACTATTATATTGGGTTTCTAAAGGAAGAAAAAACAAAAAAGTTAAATTAAGACCAAATGATTTATTATGGAATGATTTTATAAATAGAGGTAAATCATATGTTGGTGAAACATTAGTAAGAAGAAATAGTAATGATGAAGCCGTTATTTTATATAGTGGGGGAACAACAGGAGAACCAAAAGGAATACTACTTTCTAATATGAACTTTAATGCCCTTGCAAATCAAGCAAAAGTAATGGCAACACCAAATGCTCCTGGAGATTCAATCCTTTCAATTATGCCGATCTTCCACGGTTTTGGCCTTGCTGTATGTATTCATACAACATTATGTATTGGTATGAAATGTATTTTGATTCCAAGTTTCAGTTCGAAAAAATTTGGTGATTTAATTAAAAAATACAAACCCAACTTTATAGTTGGTGTTCCAACATTATTTTCTGCTTTAATCAGTAATAAGAAAGTCGCAAAACAAGATCTATCGTTTATTAAAAATATTGTTTGTGGCGGTGATCAATTACAGCCTGATTTAAGAAGAAGTTTAGAAAACTTTTTGATTAAACACGGAACAAATGCTAAAGTAAAAGAAGGATATGGTTTAACTGAAAGTACAGCAGCTGTTTGTTTAACATTAGATGATTATATGAGACCTTGTTCAATTGGTGTTCCATTTCCAGATACATATTTTAAAATTGTTATGCCAAATACTCACGATGAAGTTCCATATGGTGAAGATGGTGAGATATGTATTAGTGGACCAACCGTTATGTTAGGCTATCTAGAAAATGCTGAGGAAACGATTAATACATTAAGAGTTCACGAAGATGGTAGATTATGGCTTCATACAGGTGATATAGCTTCTATGGATGAAGACGGTTTTGTTTATTTTAAACAAAGACTTAAAAGAGTTATTGTATCAAGTGGTTATAATATTTATCCATCATATGTTGAAAGAATAATAAATAGTCATCCAGCAGTTTTAACATCAACTGTAATAGGCATTAAACATCCTTATAAAGTTCAAGTAGCGAAAGCATTCATTGTTTTAAAAGAAGGAATTAAGCCTACAAATGATTTGAAAAATGATATTTATGAATATTGTTTAAAAAACATAGCACGTTATTCGATGCCATATGAAATTGAATATAGAGAAACTCTTCCTACAACTAAGGTAGGTAAGATTGCTTATAGAGAACTTGAAAGAGAAGAAGAAAGCAAGGAAAATTAATTTTCCTTCTATGCCCATATAGTTAAGTGGTATAATAAAGCCATGGTAAGGCTTAGTTCGCAGTCCGATTCTGCGTGTGGGCACCAGATTGATAATAAACTCAAACCATAAAAAGTTTGAGTTTTAAAATACTTAATTTTTATGATATAATAAAAAGTGAATGATGGTAAATGTCTTCAGACTAAAAATCTTGTAAAAACAAAATGAAAATGATGTCATTGTAATTAGAATTATTATAAAAATATTGATAATTATATTAAAGTGAGGAAAATTATGAGTAAATATGAACCATTATGGAAATATCTAAAAAATAATCAAAAAGAAGAATATATACTAACATATGATGAAATTAAAAATATTTTAGGTTTTGATATTGATCATTCGTTTTTAAAATATAAAAAGGAATCAGCAAGTTATGGCTATATAGTAAAAAAAATAAGTTTAAAAGAAAGAAAAATAACATTTATAAATGTTATAAAAATAATAAAAGAAATAAAAGAAATAAAAGAAAGCTCTTCATCCAAAGAAGAATGCATAAAATATTTAGTAAAAGAAACAGGTTTACCTGACAAAGAATGCATAGAGGTTTATAACTTTTATATAGGAGAACCAAATGAAAAATAAAATACTTAACCCATTATCAATGCTTGTAATCGGTATTTTGCTCGGTATAATGAGTAGACTATTTGATATGTATACGAATGTATTATGTGATGTTTTCTCAGAATTTGCAATCTGGGTATTATTTGGCACTCTTATATCAATTTATAGTAAAAGTAGAGTAGATGCAATGAAAAATATCTTACCATTTTGTATAGGAATGCTAATATCATATTACACCGTTGCCGTTATAACTCACGGAGTATATAATACTAGCTTCATTATAGGATGGACCATCTTTGCGCTCTTCTCACCACTATTTGCATATCTAACCTATATGACAAAAGAAAATAATAAGTTTTCTAAAATAATAGGCGTTTTAATTGTATTATTTTCTATACTATCTAGTATTATCCTTTTTGACAAACTAAGATTCTATGATTATATAATTGATTTTATTTTAATATACTTTTTGTTCATAAAAAAATAGATACACTTGTATCTATTTTCATTTGTAAGGTGATTACAATGAATTAACAAATGTATCTATTCATATTATAACAAAACAATATTTTATATGCAACACAAATTAACTAAAAGTTTACAAAATTATAAACTAATAGTTGATTAATAATTACTTATTTGCTATTATATTAAAGGTGAATAATATGGACTATCTAATATTAATAATCATACTAAGCTCATTATTAATAATATATACAGTATATATACTAATTGATGACTATAAAAAAGAAAAATACTATAACAAAAATATATACTATATAACAGAATGGGATAAATATGAAAGTATAATTAAATTACAAAAAAGAATAATATTTAGAAAAAAGATAAAACTATTATTCTATAAAATAAGGAGCAAAATGAAATGAAAATAATATTGTCAGCATTATGCATAATAGGACTATTCTATATAATAGTATTCTTCAAAAGAAAAAGTGCAAATTATTATCAAATAATAAATAAATTAGATAATGAATTAGAAAAAAATAAAACCAAAATAAAATCAAATAACAAAATAATAGAAGAATTAGATAAACAAATATCAAAATATGACCGAAAATAAGATATTGTTATATTTCATTTTAAATGGTATAATAAATAGGTGATGAGATATGATTATTATAATAATTCTATTTTTATTTTTAGATCAAATGATTAAATATTTAGTTGCATCCAATATGTACCTAAACCAAAGTATTAATATCATTAAAGATTTCTTTAAAATAACATATGTAACAAATGATGGAGCAGCATTTAGCTTATTTAGTGGGAATGTATTACTACTAATATTAATTGCAGTTTTTGTTATAATATATATATTTAAAAATATAAAAAAATTAGAAAAATTAGAAAAATACATTTATAGCATATTAGTTGCTGGAATACTAGGTAACCTAATTGATAGAATATTTAGAGGACATGTAATAGACTATCTAGACTTTAGATTATTCGGTTATGATATGGCCATATTCAATTTTGCAGATATATGTATTGTTGTATCTTGCTCATTGCTTTTATTATTAGAGGTGATAAAATGGAAAAAATCACAGTTAGTGAAACAAACGAAAGATTAGATAATTATTTATCTAAATACTTGGAAATAACTAGAAGCCAAGTTAAAAAAAACATAGATAACATATATGTAAACGGACAAAATCAAAAATGTGGATTCATTTTAAGTGCAGGCGATGTAATTACATATGAATTTAAAGAAGATGAAGAAATCAAACCAGAAAACATTAAAATTGATATTGTTTACGAAGATGATGATATAATGGTTATTAATAAACCAAACGGATTAGTTGTTCATCCCGGAGCAGGGAATAGCAGCGGTACTCTAGTAAATGCCTTAATGTATTTATCGAAAAACTTAAGTGACATAAACGGCGAATATAGACCTGGTATTGTTCATCGGATAGATGCCTATACAACAGGATTGTTAGTAGTTGCCAAAAACAATGAAGCCCATAATATTTTAGCAGAAGAAATAAAAACAAAAACAGCAAAAAGAAAATACTATGCAATTGTTTGGGGAACATTTAATAATACTAGTGGAACTATTGATGCACCGATTGGAAGAGATCCTAATAATAGACTCAAAATGAAAGTAATTGATGGCGGAAAAGAAGCAATTACTCACTTTAAAGTATTAAAAAAATTCAAAAGAGCAAGTTTACTTGAATTAGAACTAGAAACAGGAAGAACTCATCAAATAAGATGCCATATGGAATATATTGGCCATCCAATTGTAAATGATCCTGTTTATGGCAACCACTCATTAATTGATAATAGTGGTCAAGCATTACACTCATTTGAACTTACTTTAATTCATCCAAGAACAAAAGAAAAAATGACCTTTAAAGCAGAAACACCAGAATGCTTTAATAAAATACTTAAAATTATGGAGGAAGAATAATGGTTAACAAAATTGATGAAATAACAATGAAATTAATGCACTATTTTATAACAGAAAAAAACTATAATCCTGTTATATTACAAGGCGCTAAAAACGAAATATGGTTAGAAAACCTTAATTCTGACTATAAAATAATTAGAATTGTTTCAAACTATATTCATAATAATGAACAATTAAACTTTGATTTATATAGATCATCAACCATAATTAAAAAAATAAAAAAACAAACCTTTTCATTCAGGATGAATACCCTTAGTATATTTATCAATTTAGGAGATAATGTTGATGAAGAAAAAATAAGACCATCTAAAGAAATGGATTTTGTTGGAATAAAAGACATAGACGAATTAAATAAATGTGGTAATGTCTTAAAAGTATTTCCTGATATAATAACAGATACAAAATTTGATGAAGAAGGAGTTAATTTATTTATGAAAATAACTGATGATATAGCCCATAAAAATGAAGAAAATGGTAAAAGAGCCGAAGAAATATTTGCTATTAGAAAACCATATGTAACATATGCCTTACTTGCAATAAATATTTTACTATTTATTATAATGGTATTTGTAAGTGGTGATGGAATTTATGGATTTCAAACCGAAACTCTAGTTAAATTTGGTGGCAATGTTAAATCATTAGTATTAAATGGCGAATATTGGCGCTTGATCGCATCAGCCTTTTTACACGATGGTTTCTTGCATCTAATATGTAATATGTATGCCCTTTATGTACTCGGAATTCAACTTGAAAACTTTTTTGGAAAAACAAGATTTGCAATCATCTATCTCTTTAGTGCAATTACAGGAAACCTTTTATCATTAGTATTTGCCGATCCAAACGTTGTAAGTATAGGCGCAAGTGGCGCGATATTTGGCCTATTTGGTTCATTATTATATTTTGGCTATTATTATAGAGTTTACTTAGGAACTGTTCTAAGAACCCAAATTGTTCCCGTAATTTTAATTAATTTACTATTCGGTATCGTAACACCAGGAATTGACAATGCAGCCCATATTGGCGGACTAATCGGAGGCGTATTTATATCAATGGGAATAGGTGTTAAGTTTAAAAGCACAAAATCAGATATGATAAATGGAATGATCGTTTCAACACTATATTTACTTTTCTTAATTTATATGGGATTTTTCAGGTAAAATATTTGACAACACTACTATTTTGTGGTAAAATCATTACTTGTGTAGGGCCTCACTCTACAACCGCACAGAAATGGTTTTAAACATTACGTACCATAATGGCGAGTCTTAGTTAATAAGGAGGTATAAAAATGAAAGCAGTTATAAAAACTGGTGGAAAACAATATATCGTTGAAGAAGGTTCAATTATTTATGTTGAAAAATTAGATTTAGAACCTGGTAAAGAAGTAGTTTTTGATGAAGTTTTAATGGTAGATGATAAAGTTGGAAATCCACTTGTAAAAGGTGCTAAAGTTACAGGAGAAGTTATTAAGAATGGTAAACAATCTAAAATTATTGTTTATAAATATGTTCAAAAAAATAACTATCACAAAAGACAAGGACATAGACAACCTTATACAAAAGTTGAAATTAAGTCTATTAAGGCATAAGTATGGTAAGAGTAAATTATTTTGTTAAAGACAATAGAATTGAAAAAGTTATATTAAAAGGCCATAGCAATTTTGATGATTATGGTAAAGATATAGTTTGTGCATCTATTAGTTCGATAGTTATTACAACTGTAAATGCTTGTTTAAAAATAGATAAAGAATCTATTAAGCATAGTGAGGGAAAAGAAGTTGTTATAACAATCATTAAACATAGTGATATAGTTGATACTTTAATTAACAATATGATTGACTTACTGACGGAATTATCAAAACAATATGAAAACAATATCAAAATAGGAGGCGAGAGTTGTGTTTGAATTAATGCATTTAAATATACAATTATTTGCGCATAAAAAAGGTCAAGGTTCTACTAAGAACGGACGTGATTCTGAATCTAAAAGATTAGGCGCAAAGGCCGCTGATGGTGAATATGTTACAGGTGGATCTATCCTTTATCGTCAAAGAGGTACTAAAATATATCCTGGCGTTAATGTAGGTATTGGTACTGATGATACTGTATTTGCAAAAATTAGTGGTTATGTAAAGTTTGAAAGACTTGGAAAAGATAAAAAACAAGTTAGTGTTTATCCAAACAAATAAGAAGCATATGCTTCTTTTTTTAATAAAAAAATACTAATTATTTAGTATTTCATATATTTCTTTTACATCTTTAAAATTATTTTCTTTATAAAATGGAATTATATGTAAATGGAAATGTTTTACATCTTCTAAAACACCATTATTTTGAACCAATCTAATACCATCAGGATTTAATTTAGTTTCTAATAATTTTTTAATATCTTTAGCTTTACTAAATATATAATCAACCATTTCTAAAGAAATATCATCCAAATCAACGAAATGTTCCTTAGGAACAATTAAAGTATGACCATTAGATCTTGGATTAATATCTAAAAATACCTTAATTTTATCATCCTCATATAAAGTATATGAAGGAATTTCACCATTTACAATTTTACAAAATACACAATTCATAATTACCTCCTATATAATTATACAATATAAAAACAATTATTAAAATCAAATTTTATGAATATTTTAATATTTATATTCAAATTATTTAAAAAAAATGATAAAATATTAGTTGGTGAAGAAGTATGCAAAAGATAGAAATAAAGAATTTATCTGTTGAAATAGATAATAAAGAAATAATTAATGATTTTAATTTAACAATTAATTCAGGAGAAATCCATACAATCATGGGACCAAATGGTGTAGGTAAATCAAGCTTGCTAAAAACAATTATGGGCGATCCCAAATATACAATTACTAAAGGTGACATATTAATAGATGGAACAAGTATTCTTAATTTAAAAGTAAATGAAAGAAGTAAAAAAGGAATTTTCCTAGGAATGCAAATGCCAAACGAAATAGAAGGCGTGACAACAGCTGATCTAATGAGAAGCGCTCTAAGAGACGATGAAAACTTTAAATTATATGGATTTGTTAAAGAAATAAATGGTTTGTGTGACAAACTATCCTTTGATAAAGAAATGTTGCACAGAAGCATTAATCTAGGATTCTCTGGTGGCGAAAAGAAAAAAAACGAAATATTGCAAATGTATATGTTAAAACCAAGTCTAGTTTTATTAGATGAAATTGATTCAGGACTAGATATGGACAGTTTAAAAATAGTTGCATCTAGTATAATGGAATATTTTGAAGAAAAGAAACCAGCAATATTAATGATAACCCATTATGAAAACTTACTTGATTACATTAAACCAGACTATGTTCATATAATGTTAGATGGCAAAATAGTTAAAAATGGTGATTTATCTTTAGTCAAAGAAATTGAAGAAAACGGCTATAACTTATTTAAAGAATGTACAAATGAAGTGGATGTAAATGATAAAAATGAATAAGATAATATTGAGTAATGAAGGAATGACTAAAGAATTAGATGATAATGTAGTTGTTAATTTTAATGGTATAATGGAACGCTTCGGTATCGATGAATTCAGTATATATATTCATAATAATACTAGCCTTTATATCTATATAAAAGATGATGTTAAAGTATCATTTAATGTTAACCTAGATAATGATGTAAGTCTAAATCTATATGAAGTAAAAAAAGACCTAAAAACAAAAATAAAATATAAATACACTTTACTAGCAAACAGTTATTTGAAAGTCAATAAAATTAATCATAACATTGAAACAAAAGAATTAGATCTAATTAACCTAAACGGAACAAACGCTAACTGTGATTTTATATTAAAAAACATCTCAAACGGAAATGACACAATTGATGTAATTATAAACCATAATATAAGAGAAACAACAAGTAACATTAAATGTGATGGCTTATCTGTAAATAAAGGAACCCTTAATTTAAATGTAACAACAATTATACCAAATGGTTGTGTAAGAGCAAAAGCTAATCAAGATAACGAAATCATAAGTATGAACGAATTAAATAATACCATTAAACCATTACTATTAATCGAAGAATATGATGTTGAAGCATCCCATAGTGCTAAAATAGGTAGTTTTAATGAAGACGATTTATTCTATCTAAAAAGTAGAGGAATAGAAGAAAAAGAGGCAAAAAGATTATTAATAAACAGTTTCTTAAAAAGAAACTTAGATGACTGTGAAATAAAAAAATATATTGATGATTTGGAGGTGAAATATGAATAGAGAAGATTTTGAAGTATTAAAAAATTATGTGTATTTAGATTCTGGTGCAACAGCACTTAAACCAAGTATTATACTTGATCCAATAAAAAAATACTATCTAGAAGAAACCTCTAATATTCATAGAGGAGACTATGATATAGCAATTATAGCTGATCGTAAATATGACCATACAAGAAACTTAGTTGCGAAATTTATAAATGCAAATACAAATGAAATTGTTTTTACAAATAATACAACTGATTCATTAAATAGAATTGTATTCGGTTATTTTAAAAATGTTCTAAAAGAAAATGATGAAGTATTAATAACTAAAGCAGAACACGCATCAAATGTTTTACCTTGGTTTGAATTAGCTGATTCAAATAAAATCAAAATAAAATATATTGAATTAGAAAATAATATGGTAACAATTGAAAATGTAAAAAAAGCCATAAATTCTAACACTAAAGTAATATCACTTGCCCATATAACAAACGTTTTAGGTGATATAAGACCAATCAAAGAAATAACTGAATATGCCCATCAAAAAGGCATAATGGTTGTTTTAGATGGTGCTCAAAGTGTTCCCCATATGAAAACAGATGTTAAAGATCTAGATATTGATTTTTTAGCCTTTTCAGCTCATAAAATGTGTGGACCAACCGGAGTAGGTATCCTATATGGTAAACTAAAACACCTAAAGAAAATGAAACCAATCTTATTTGGCGGTGGAATGAATGCATCATTTGCAAGCGATCAAACAAGAGTATATGATGACGTTCCAAGATGTTTTGAAGCAGGAACCCCTAATGTTGAAGGTATTCTAGCATTCGGCAAAATAATTGAATATTTAAATGCTATTGGAATGAATAATATCCATAATTATGTTAAAGATTTAAGAAAATATGCAATTAAAAGATTCAAAGAAATTGATGACATTGTTTTATACAATGAAAACTTTGATTCAAACCTAATAACCTTTAATAAAGTAGGTGTCTTTGCCCAAGATTTGTCTATTTATTTGAGCCGAAAAAATATTTGTATAAGAGCAGGTAACCACTGCGCGAAAATGTTAAAGGAATGTTTAGGAGTTAAAAATACATGCCGTGTTAGCTTATATTTCTATAACACCAGAAAAGACATTGACAAATTAATTGATGCCCTAAAAAACAAGAATATAAAAAATGAAATCATTTAAAATGTACTATAAATAAAGGTACATTTTTTCTTGTTATATTTTAAATACTTTGCTATAATTATACTAGTGATGTATATGAAGAAAATTACAAGTCTAATTATTTTTATTTTAACTATATCATTAATATTTATTGTATATTTAGTTATTAAAAATCCGAAAGATGAAAACATTTATATAAATATACCATTAGGAGAAAGCAGAAAAATAAATGATTTAAATGAAGATTATATAGTTAGTAATGATATAATAACAGTTGATGAAAACAATAATATATGGGGCATTAAAAAAGGTGAAGCAACCTTAAAAACAAATAATCAAAAATATAATATAAAAGTAGTTGAGCCAACAAAAGATATTAACTATAGATATGATAAAATTGTTTTAGACATTTCTCAAAGTAAACAAATAGATTATATATTAAAAGAAAATATTGAAATAATTAAATATGAATATGATTCTAATATAATTGAATTAAAAAGGAATACTATAAAAGCTTTAAAAGAAGGAACAACAACCTTAAGAGCAATTACAAATAAAGGAACATATAAAGATATAAATATAATTGTTAAAGATATCAATATAAGCCTAAGCACTAAAAAAGTTGATTTACTAATCGGTGAAACCAAAAAAGTAACCTTATATAGTTCTATTCCCATAAACAAAGAAAATATCATTTGGAGCGTTAATACTGATATCGTAAATGTAAACTATGGTATTGATAACATAACTTTAAAAGGAATCAAAAAAGGAACAACTACCATAAATGTAAAAGTAAATGAAAAAGTTCTTACCTTAACTATTAATGTTAATGATAATGTAGATAGTTTAGTTTTAAATAGTAGTTTTGTTAATTTAAATAAAAATGAAGAATTTGAAATAAAAAGTAATGTTCCAAATGAATTAGTTAATTTCAAAATATATGATACCAATGTCGCAATATTTAAAAATAATAAAATACTTGCTTTAAATAATGGAAAAACCATTTTAGAAGCAAGTATATATGATAAAAAATATTACACAGTTATATATGTAGGAAATTATAATATAAAAAATAATATCAATTATGATATAAATAATTTTATACCTTTCTTTAATGAAATTGCTTTAAGCAATGAATATACTATAAATGAAAGCTCAAAAAAAATCCAAAAATGGAATAAACCGATATATTATAAATATACAAATGCAAGTGAAGAAGACATAAAACAAATAAAGTATGTAGTAGGTATATTAAATAATATTCCCGGATTTCCTGGAATGTACTATAAAGAAAATGACTATGATCTATCTATAGATTTTATTTCTTATGATAAACTATATGGAATTATTAAAGTTCAAGGAGTAGAAGGTTATTCAACAATCGATTTTAATAATGACATTATCTATAAAAGTAACATTTACATCAATTCTAATTTAGACAATAATATCAAAAGATCTGTTATATGCGAAGAAATATTACATTCAATAGGACTTAAAAATGACAGCAAATTAATACCAAATAGTGTTTTATATGAATACGGAAGCAAAGTAGAAGATTTAAGTGACTATGATTTACTTGCTGTAAACATCTTATATAGCACGTATATTAATTATGGCATGAGTGATGTAGCAGTAAACAAAATACTTAATAACATATTAAAATAACATTTGTAATTACAAATGTTATTTTAGTGTATAACTATTATTTATAAGAGATGTACTATATAGAAATAAAATATCAGCACTATTAAAATCAATATAATTTGCTAATAGTTTAGGGGAAATATATCTTGTATCAACAACTATTATTTCTTTATATCCCTCAGTGAATAAAGGAGTAATACTGCTTCCATAAGAATCTCTAAAAATAATTAATCGTTTATTTGATTGATTATTAGTAGTTATTTTTAATAACGAAACTGAACCAGATAAATAAATGTCATATTTATCAAGAGAATTGCTTTTATTTAAATTATATATTCCTTCATTTTTCCCTGTTTCATAATTGTAAACAATACTTGAATTAATTGTATCATTAATTAGTATTTTAATTTTATCTTCTTTTACATTTATTGGAAGTCTACTAGCGTAAACACCCTTAAAACTTGTTATTTCTTTTTCTATATAATTATTATTTACATCAAAGTCCATTTCCTTAGAAAATTTCTTTATAATTTCTCTTAAAGTTTCTTCTTTCCAATGACTATCAGTTATATAGTAATTATCAAGTGATAGAATATTAAATAGATCTATATATTTTGCATCTATTTCCGAATTAACAATATTTATAAGTTTATCATAATCTAATTTTAAATTATTATCATTTACAAAATAATTCTTATCAGGTACTACTGATATATAAATATTATTATTTTTTAAATATAAATCCTTAATTTCTTTAATCTTATTTGTAAAATTTAAAACAGACTTTTCATTTAATGGATAAAGTTGTTCAATTATATAGCCATTATAAATATATAGATTCTTATAATTACCACGAGTTTTTAATTCAATGTTTGCTTTTATAAGTCTTAAATCATCTCTTTTAATAAATTGATCATTAACATATGAATCAAACTTTTTAAAGAATGTTCCATCAAATACTGTTTTCGTACTTATATCAGGAAATTGTTCAAGTTTTCTTCTTTCACTTATTGATATTTCATCATCTTTTTTAATCAAATTAATTATAAAAATAGTTATTATAAAACTAGAAAATAGTAGCGAAACTATTATATTTTTTATCTTTTCTTTCATAAATATCTCCTAAAATCTAAAATATAAAAATGGGTTATATGAATTATCAATTAAATATGATGTTACAACTATTAATAAAACTAAAAGTAAAATAGGTTCAAATATATTTATTATATTTTTAATTTTTTCATTTTTATTTAATTTATCAATTATATTTTTAATAAGTGGAGTAGAACCTATAATAGCAATCACTAAAACTATTAAATAGCTCTTAAAATAATATAAAGTAGAACTATTAATAAATGGATTATTAAAATTAAATAAACCGTATATATTATTGAAAGCTTCTTTCATAGATGATGCATTAAAGATTGTAAAACTAATCATTACAATAAAAAGTACATATATATGGTTTAGTATTTTTAATTTATCAAGATATTTTTTCAAAAATAACTTTTCAATTATTAATACTATGCCAAATAATAGCCCCCATACTACAAAATTCCAACTTGCTCCGTGCCAAACACCTGTAAGTGTCCAAACAATCATTATATTTCTTAATTGCTTTATAATTCCGTTTCTATTACCACCAAGAGGTATATAAATATAATCTTTAAACCAGGAACTAAGCGATATATGCCATCTTCTCCAAAAATCAGTTATTGTTTTAGAAATATATGGGTAGTTAAAGTTTTCAAGAAAATGGAAGCCAAACATTCTACCAAGACCGATTGCCATATCAGAATATGCTGAAAAATCAAAATATAATTGTAACATATAACTTATAGCTTTAATCCAGTAAAATAGGATAGTAGCCTCGTTAATTGTACATATTTCACCCAATATATTTGCGATCAGTACCTTTTTAGATAAACCAATAATAAATCTTCTAACTCCGTAAGAAAAATCTTCAAAAGAATGCTTTCTCGTTTTTAGTTCTTCTTCAATAGTTTCATATCTTACAATTGGACCAGCTATTAATTGTGGAAACAAAGAAACGTAAGTTCCAAGTAAGAGAAAATTCTTTTGAGCCTTAACTTTACCTCTATAAACATCAATTACATAACTTATTATTTGAAATGTATAAAAAGATATTCCAATTGGAAGGGCAATGTTTTGAAGCGGAACATTTACTTTAAAAATACTATTGATATTTAATATTAAAAAATCCGTATATTTAAAGAAGACTAATAAAGATATATGAATAATTAAAGTAATTATAAAAATATCCTTACTTTTATATTTTTCAATTAATCTAGCACCAATATAGGCTATCAATATTTCTAAAAGCATTAAAATAATATATTTAGGTTCTCCATATAAATAAAATATTAAAGAAAATATAAAAAGAACAACATTTTTCATTTTATTCGGAACAATAAAATAAATAAATAATATTATTGGTAAAAAATAATATAAAAAACTAATACTTGTAAATAACATTTTTCCTCCTTAAATAAGCACCATTTCTGGTGCTTTATGCTGCAGGCATTTCTGGTGGTAATTCAATACTACCTTCATCATTTGTTTTTTCTAATTCTTTTCCGATGCTATTATTTACATAGGCTTTAAACTCATCATAAACAGGCTTTGCCCAATTATCATCAGCCATAACCAAGAAAATAACGTTTCCATTATTTGTAATATATAATTTCTCAGCACTAACACATATCCAACGTCTCATATCAATATTGTCATAGATTTCAGTTTTTACTTTTTCTACATCAACATTATCTTTTACTTTGATAACAGCAACCAAATATGCTTGTGCATTTATTAATGGTTCAGATACAACTAACAAATCGATATCATTTGCTGTTTTTAAACCAGTATAACTTGTTACGATATCGGTATTAGATAAATCAACTTTTTCTGTGCTAAGAGAAGGTAAATCAGTTTTAGCATTACTATAAATCGTATTTAGCATTTTTTTCATATCACTTGCACTATTAATTGTAGATACTTGCTTATTTGAATTAAGTTTAATAAATATTCCAAATATTAAAACTAGTAAAGCAATAGCAACTGCATATAATATTGTTTTCTTTTTCATTTTATCATCCTTTCCTAGAACATTATAACATTTATGTAACTTAAAGTAAAGAGAACTATTTTATCAAGTTCTCATAAGGTCTTAAGTTCTTAAGTAAGAAATATTTACTAGGTATACATACTAATTCTAAATCACCAATATATTCGTAGCACGCACTTCCAAAGTTCATTTTGAATTGGTTTAATCCTTGATATTTAGTTTCTTTTAAAGAAGTAAGACCACCTAAATTTAAATATTTAAAATCTTTATAATAATTTATAGCTTCCCATATTAATAAATGTTTAGCATTATATCTTTTATAGTTTTTATCATAACCATCCATTATCATATATACTTCATCATTTTCTTTTATAAATAAACACTCAGCAATTACAATACCATTTGGATGAGTTTGCATTAATTTTGTGGCGTTCGTTAACTGATTATGATATTTACCAAGTAAATTATCAGCTTCTATCTTTAAAGCCGTCAATCTATTAGATTGTTCTTTTTTTATAAATTCATCAATTTGTTTACATATTTCTTCTTGTCTTATATAAAGCGATCTAAACTTGCTTAATAATTTGGAACAATTTAATTTAGCATAGAAAAAATCAATTTTTTTATTTTGACTAAAATAATAATACAAATATTCGAAATATAATAAATTTCTTGGATATTTTTTTTCAGTATGAGCATATAAATATTTTAAATCATCATATGTTCCTTTATGAATTTCAACACCATTATCAATTGCGCTTCTAATTTTTGTTTTATATTCTTTTTTTATATTATTAAACAATATATTAGGATTATTCATTTCAATTTTAGCTTCATATCTCGGTTTAAAACTTTCAAAAAAATCATTATATCCCAAATGGTTATATCCAAGACTTTTAAGATTATTAAATATCTTATCATAATTTTCTTGTTTAACATTATTTATTTCTTTTATAATTAAAGGATTTAATTTAATTGCAACGATATTATTTTTTTTGCAATACTTTTTAATTTCTAAAGTAAATGTTTTAACTAAAGATTCATTATTATAATCAATTACAAAACCTCTAGGAGCATAAGCATAATTAAAACCCTGTTTTTTTACTATTAAAAGAATCGTTGAACCAATTATATTGCCATTTTCTTCAAGACCAAGTAATTTAATACTAAATAGTTGTTTTTCCATAGTATTAGCATATTCGCTAGTTTGATATAAAGAATGATCAATATTCTTTAAATAACTATTTAATTCATCTTTATTTATTTCTCTTATTTGCATTTTCTTCACCATAATAATTATATATTATTTTTAAACAATTGTCTACAAAAAGAAAAAAGTTATATTTTCATATAACTTTTAATTCAAAATACACGGCGAATGTTGATAAATTTTTTCTTCCATACATACTATTTATATTTTTAGAAAGGTGCCGTGCAAATTAATTATAGCACACCTTAAAATTATAATGCAATAGTTTTGTGAAAATATTTTTTGATTTTTAAAAATGTTGTTGACATATAGTTTGTTTTAGTGTATATATTAAAAGGAGGCGAGAGAATGACTAAAAATTTGGTAATAGTGGAATCTCCAAGTAAGTCTAAAACTATTGAAAAGTATTTAGGCAAAGATTATCACGTAGTTTCTAGTAAAGGACATATTAGAGATTTATCTACTAAAGGTAAATATGGTTTAGGAGTTGATGTTGACAATAACTTTAAACCAGACTATACATTTATAAGTGGGAAGAAAAAATTAATTAAAGAACTTAATAATGATGTAAAAAAAGTTGATAATGTTTATCTTGCAACCGACCCCGATCGTGAAGGAGAGGCTATAAGTTGGCATTTAAAAGAGTGTTTAGATTTAAATGATAAAAATTATAAAAGAATTGTTTTTAATGAAATAACAAAAAATGCAATTTTAAACTCATTTGATCACGCTCGTGATATAGATATGAACTTAGTAAGTTCACAAGAAACAAGAAGAATACTTGATCGTATAATTGGTTTTAGATTAAGTAAATTAATGCAAGCAAAAACGAGTGGATCATCTGCTGGTAGAGTTCAATCAGTTGCACTTAAATTAATTGTTGATAAAGAAAGAGAAATTGAAAAGTTTACACCTGAAGAATTTTGGACAATAAAAGCACTATTTAATGATTTTGAAGCTGATTATGACGGCGATATTCATAACGAAGAAGAAGCAAATAATATTTTAAAAAAATTAAAAAAAGATTTTGTTTTAGAAAGTGTTACAGAAAAAGAGAAAACAAGAAACTCTAAAGTACCATTTATTACATCTACTTTACAACAAGATGCATCTAATAAATTAGGTATGACAGCCAAAAAAACAATGAGTATTGCTCAAAAATTATATGAAGGAATTGAATTGCCAGGTGAAACAGTTGGTTTAATTACCTATATGCGTACAGATTCAATTCGTTTATCAAATGATTTCATAAATGATACTTATCAGTTTATTAAAAATAAGTTTGGTTCTAATTATGTTGGAAGTGTAAAAGTTTCTAAAAAAACTGAAAACGTTCAAGATGCCCACGAAGCAATTAGGCCAACAAGTATTAATAGAATTCCTGAAGAAATAAAACCATATTTAACACCAGATGAATATAAGTTGTATCGTATGATTTATTATAGAGCATTAGCATCTTTAATGAAAAGCGCGAAATATATGCAAACAAGTATTAATCTATCAAATAATGGATATAATTTTAAAGCAAATGGAAGTGTTATTACATTTGATGGTTACCTAAAAGTATATAAAGAATATGAAGATGTAAATGATGTTGTATTACCAGACTTTAAAGATTATAAAAGCAAAGTAATTGTTTCATCTGATATAACAAAAGAACAGCACTTTACTAAACCACCTTCAAGATATACGGAAGCAAAACTTATAAAAGAAATGGAAGAACTTGGTATTGGAAGACCAAGTACATATGCTAAAATAATTGATACAATTAAAGAAAGAGGATATGTAAATGTTCAAGATAAAAAGTTCGTACCAACAGAAATAGGTTTTGAAATTACTGATAAATTACAAGAGTTTTTCAGTCATTTAATCAATGTTAAATATACAGCAAGTATGGAAACAAATTTAGATGAAATAGCAGAAGGCAAAAAGAATTGGGTAAATGTTTTAAAAGAGTTTTATGATGATTTTGAACCATATGTTGAAAACGCTTTTAAAGAAATGCCTAAAAAAGAAGCTGAAGAAACCGGTGAAAATTGTCCGGAATGTGGAAGCCCATTAGTATACCGCAAAGGAAAATATGGGAAGTTTATAGCTTGTAGTAATTTCCCTAAATGTAAATATATAAAACAAGAAGAATCCGCGCAAGAAGAAGTATGTGATTGTCCAAATTGTTCTGGTAAAATTGTTAAAAAAAGATCTAAAAGAGGTAAAATATTTTATGGATGTTCAAACTATCCAAAATGTAAAACTGCTTTTTGGGATAAACCAACCGGTGAAAGATGTCCAAAATGTTCTGGTTTATTATTAGAAAAAGGCAAAAAAATATATTGTGGAAGTTGTGATTATATAAAGGACTAGCGATAGTCTTTTGATTTGACATCAAACCTGTAAAATGTTATATTATAGTAGTTAGGGGGTATAGTATGGAATTAATATCTGTTATGGCTAAAGATGGTAAAATACTATCATTCAATTATTTCGATAGTAATGATTATGTCTATAAAAAAGCGTGTACAATATGTGATTCTGGCGCTGCCATTACTGTTTTAAAGTATTTTGAACAAAGAAAAAATATTATTTATAAAAATGCTTATTTAGAATATTTAAAGAAAGCAAGAGAAGACTTTAAACTTGCAATCATTGATACTTTGTTATGTAATAATACTAAAATATTTTTAACTATATTTGATACTGAAAATGAAATATATTACAAATATAGTAAAATGTTAGGTAGAAGTTTAACCGATGAAGAAAAAGTAATGGTATATAGTAGATTCAAACAAAACGTAGAATTATGTATTAATAATAGTATATTTGAAAAAGGAAAAATTAAATAATGGTAGGTAGATATGAATTAGTAGCAGTCGATAAGAATAAAAAAGGAAAAATTATTGCAAGTAAAAATAATAAAAAATTAACTTTACAAGAAGCTGATATATTTACAAGTTTATTTCAAGATAAAAATGAATTAGCTTATTATTTATGTAGTAAAGGATATATTGATGAAACACCAGAAATGTTTGTTTTACTTTATCATACAAATAAAAAAAGCCGTTACTTAAATTGTTTATATAAAGAGAATAATGATATAATTAAAATCGCAAAAGCTTCAAAAGAAAACAATAAAGTTAATATATATAATAGTTTATTTGGTAAATTATTATCTTATTTGATAAGAAATGCTGATAATGAATTTATAGAGTATGCTTATCATTATAAATATATTAATAAATATGTTTATGATAAATTACTTGAATATAGATATAACAAAAGTAATAGTATAATTAATGCAATTGAAAGAGAATTATCGAAAGAATATTTACAAGTAAGAAAACTATATTCAATTATAAAATTATATAATAATAAAAAAGTAGATAATTCATTAAGAAGGAAAATAGTAGGTGAAAGTAATGATCCATATATTGACTATTTGGTTGAAAAAGCAAATATGGGAAGTGAAAGCGCTTACGAAGAATTAAAACAAATGGATTTAGAAAAAATCCTTAGTTTAAAAATGTAATTTATTCTTTTAAATAAATTATAAATGTGATAAAATTATAATGTTAAATAATAGAAAGGAGGATAAAAAATGGCTAAAATTAAAATATTCGCTCTTGGTGGCTTAAATGAAATTGGTAAAAATATGTATGTTATTGATATAGATAATAATATATTTGTTTTTGATGCCGGTTTAAAATATGCTGATGATAGTATGTTAGGTGTTGATTATATAATCCCTAAATATGATTATTTAATTCAAAATAAGAAAAAAATAAAAGGTATATTTATAACTCACGGTCATGATGAACAAATGGGAGCTTTACCTGATATTTTACCAGAACTTGAAAATGTTCCTGTTTATGCTACTAAGTTTACAATGGAAATTATAAAAAGAGAATTAGCAGAATCTAAAATTAATTATTCTAAACTAATTGAAATAAAACCACACATTAAATTAAACTTTGGCAAAATTAGTATTTTTCCAATTAGTTTAACCCATTCAGTACCTGATAGTATAGGCTATGTTATAAATACTGTTGACGGCGCTATATTTTATACAGGTAACTTTGTGTTTGATTCATCAATGCTAGGACCTTATAAAACTGATATTGGTAAATTAGCCTATATTGGTAAACAAGGTGTATTATGCTTATTAAGTGAATCAATGTATGCTGATAGAAAAGGTTTTACAGCGCCTTCTAATCGTATTGGTTCAATTGTTAATGAAGTTTTAGATCAAACAGGTAGAATTATTATCAGTGTTTTTCCTAATCAATTCTATAAAATTCAAGAATTATTTAATGGAATTATGCATACTGATAGAAATGTTGTTATTATTGGTAAAAGATTACAAGATATTATAATTAATTCTATTAATTTAGGTTATATGAAGTTTGATATAAATAGAATTAAAACAATCAGTCATGTTAATGATGATAATATAGTTGTTTTAGTTGCTGATGAAAGAGAAAAACCTTTTTCAAACTTTTTAAGAATTGTTAGAGGTTATGATAAGTTTATTAAAATCAGTAAAAAAGATACAGTTGTATTTATGTCGCCAGTATTCCCTGGAATGGAAAAAAGTAGCGCGAAATTACTAGATGGTATTGCAAGAACTGGTTCTAATTTGATTGATATCAGTAATAAATACGCATCCCATCACGCTTCAAGTGAAGATTTAATGATGATGATTAATTTACTAAATCCAAAATATTATATGCCGGTTAATGGTGAATATAGGCACGAAATCGCTAATAAGAAAGCTGCTATAACAGCTGGTATGAAAGAAGAAAATATTTTGTGCAAATTAAATGGCGAAGTTGTTTATTTTAAAAATGGTAAATTAGTTGATGACAATATTAAGATTCCAACCGATGAATTATTAATAGATGGTGAGGTTGGCGATGTTGGTGAAATTGTTTTAAAGGATAGAGAAATGTTAAGTGATAATGGTGTAGTTGTTGCTGTTATTACTATTGATAGATTAACTAAAACTTTAAAGCATCCGCTTGAGCTTCATTCAAGAGGATTTATTTATGTTAGAGATAATATAGATGTTATGAAAGAAGCTGTAAATATAGCAACTAAAGTAGTAAATGATAATACAAAACCTAATTTTATTGATTATAATAAGATTAAATTAGGTGTTAGAGATGAACTTGGTAAGTACTTTTATAATGAGATTGGTACTAAACCAATGATACTATTAATTATTCAAGAAGTATAAAGGTTCTAGAAATATAACTTTTTTCTTGTAATTATGTAGACAGTATTATAAACTATAACATATAGTGGCTATCACGTAGTAAAAGGCAAACAAATATAAGATTATTTGAAAAAATAATCTTTTTTGACATTTTATTTAATTATAATATTATAAAATATCTATGGTGATATTATGTATAGATATTATATATTTGATATTAAAAACAAGTTTAAAAACGATAACAATTTATATAGACTACTTAAAACACTATATACATTAAATCTAAAATATATAAATTACGGAGAATTAATATACAATGAAATGTGCAAACCAATCAATAGGGAAAATATCAAAGAGATATTAAAAGACTATAATGCTAAAAAAGTATCAAGAAAATACTTCATATGTTTAAACGATGAAATAACTATAGTAGTAATTAAATATTCAAGACTAATAATAATATCAAATAAATTATACCCAGACATATTTAATAGACTAAAAATAGAATGTGAAAATCTATTTGTATGCAATTTTTTAAATGATAACTACTTTTATGTATCAAAGTGTTGTAAAAATATGTAAAATATTATATAATTATAATGGGAGATGAAATTATGCCACAACTATTAATCGATGTATTATATTTAATTGGAGGAATAATTGCAGGATTTATAGCCGGATTCTTTGTAGCACGTGCTGTAATGCAAAAATATTTAAAGAAAAATCCACCAATAAATGAACAAATGATTAAAGCTATGATGACACAAATGGGTAGAACACCAAGTCAAAAGCAGGTAAATCAAATGATGAAATCAATGGCTAAATATATGTAGCCATTTTTTCTTATAAAGGAAGATGGAAGAAGTATGTTAGAAAGCATTTTAAGTAATATACCAGCACATATATGTGCTTTAATAGGCTTTATATTTTTAATAATAAGTACACAAGTAAAAAAGAGAAAAGAAATATTATTATTTCAAAGTTTATTTTCACTATTTTTCTTTTTACAATATTTATTACTAGGAGTATACTCAGCAAGCATATTATGTTTGTTAGGCTTAATAAGAAATATTGTATTCTATTTTAAAAACAATAAAATATCAAATAATATAATAATATTTTTAACACTAATTGTAGGTATAATTACTGGATTATATGATATGAAAAATTATATATTTATAATTGCATTTATACCAACAATAATAAATGTAGCATATGCATATGTATTAAGTAAAAATAATATTTTATTAATTAAAAAAGTATTCTTAATATGCTCGATAATATGGATTATATATGACTATTTTGTTAAAGCATATGTCGGACTAATATGTAATAGCTTAGAAATGATCTCATATGTTTGTTATTTTATAAAAAAGAAAAATTAATGGAGGAATATATGAAAATAGGAATAATAGGAGCAGGAGCATATGCCCTTGCACTAGCAGAAATGTTTAACAAAAGAAAAAATAATATCTATATATGGACTAAAGTAGAAAAAGAATATAAAGAATTAAAAGAAAATAGGACAAACCAAAAAGCATTACCAAACTTTATTTTAGATGAAAATATAAAAGTAACAAATAATATAAAAGAATGCATTATAGATTCTAGTGTTATAGTAATTGCTGTTCCAGCTGAATATGTTGACGACATATCTAAAGAAATGGAAGGAATTGTAAAAAAGAATCAACAAATCTGTATTGCAACAAAAGGAATAGAAAGAGACACATGTTTATTCCCAATTGATGTTTATAGAAAACACAATAAAACAAGTAATATAGCAGTTATATCTGGACCATCCTTTGCTCGTGATATAATAACCAATTCACCAATCGGATTATCAGTCGCAACTAAATCTAAAAAAACATATGAAATACTAAAAAATACCCTTGAAAACGATACGTTAAAACTAAGAAAAACAAGTGATATTATAGGAATATCAATATGTGGTTCAATTAAAAATGTAATTGCTATAGCATCGGGTATGTTAAGAGGACTTGGATACCCTGAATCAACCGAAGCAATGTTTATAACAGAATCACTTCATGATATTAAGAATCTAATAAAAGCCTTAGGCGGTTCTAAAAAAACAATTCTTTCATATGCTGGATTTGGCGATCTATTATTAACTTGTACTTCGTATAAAAGTAGAAACTTTACATTTGGTTATATGATAGGATCAAATGAACCAAAAGAAAAAATAAATGAATATATAAATAATACAACTATAGAAGGCTTATATACATTAAAAAGTATTCATTCATTGTTAAAAAATAAAAATGTTGATATGCCAATCATTAACTTGATATATGATATTATTTTTAATAATAAAGAACCAAAGTATTTATCAAAGTTTTTGATTGAAAAAGAATAGGGAGAATAAATGGAAAATTATAGTTTAAAAGATATTGTTGTTGGTTTAAAGGGTGAATATGATAATTATAAAAGTAAATTAGAATCATTAAAAGAATCAATTATCATAAATGATTTTTCTCTAATTGAAAAAAGTAACCTTTATGTTAATGAAACTTGGGATATGTCAAAGCCTGCACTTATATTTGATTTTTATAAAAAAATAAATAGATTAGAAGAATTATATTTAAAATTAAGTAAAACAAGTAATATGAAAAGAATTATTGTAAAAGGAAATGATAGCTATCAATATGGTAAATTAAGTATAAGCTTTACATCAAATGATTTTATTAATAAATATTACACACTTATGACAAGTGATTTTGTTAAAAATATTTATATATGGAGTATAAATAATAATATTGGTAGTTTAAATATAAATCATAATAATATAAGATTTTATTCGTTTAAAGATAAAATTAATTTTGAAATTGATTTAGTAAATAATAGAACAAACTTTTCAAGTAAATCTATATTTAATATAGAGTTTGAAAAAGATAAATTTCCTTTATATCATCAAAATATGATAGAATCAAATAAAGGTAATATTGATATGAGAGATCATAAATTAATATTAAAGAAATAAAATATAATCAAGATAAAAAATATCTTGATTTTTCTATTGCTATACAAAATATTTTGTTGTATAATTAAATAGTAGGAAAT